>PVML01017735.1_pt1 | contig 99463 bp, 105 predicted proteins | sample 1853371 | NCBI WGS metagenome assembly PVML01 (sample SAMN08533508, study PRJNA380276) | Human gut metagenome, whole genome shotgun sequencing project. | isolation source: participant 1, chromium library | host: Homo sapiens | collected 2017 | reverse complement strand
CTTTGTAGAGTTTGAATAGGATTTTGCAAAAATAGACCCAGTATTTATGCGGGTTCCAAGCAAATTCCGTTATTTTTTGGCAACGGAATGGCAACGTTCTTGCAATATCCGTTGAATATAATTATATTTCTATAACATAAAAACCTTACTGATGAACTGTTTCCAAAATTGGAAAGAGTAGTCAGTAAGGTTTTTTTGCATTTCTTTATTGATTTTCTTTTTTCAGTGCCTTTATGAGTTCGTCAGAGAGTTCCTGAGACGGAACCTTTGCCCGAATCTCAGAGGTGTCCATTTCCGGATAATTATATCGCCAGTTATCGTATTCTTCCTGGCTGATTTCTCCGGATTCCAGTTTTGCAGCCATTTGCTGCCATGCATGAAAAGGATCAAACAGATGCTGATATTCTCTGTGTTCCCGGTCAAGTCGGAGGCAGAGTTCTCCGTCAATCTCTCCGATCTTGATGCCATACATATCTTCCAGTGCAAAGAGGGTGTGCATGAGTCCGAGATAGGAGTCAATGTTCGGAACATTGATTGCTCTGGGACTGACACCGAAGATCTGTGCCATTTCTTTGACCAGATCAGCCTTGGGGGTTCTGGCTTCTGTCTCGTACTGCGCCACACGGACATCCGAAGTCTTTCCAAGGAATCCAAGCAGTTCTCCAAGCTCCTTCTGTTTCATACCTTTTCTGTTTCTGAAAAATTTAATACGTTTTCCAAATGCCATAGGGATCTCTCCTTTTTCTGAAATCTTTTATTCGTTTTTGAATATAAGCTCCTACCGTAGTGCAATGAATAGAAACTGGTGGTTAACGATATTTGTTTAAATCAGTATAGCATATGGAAAAATTAGACGCAAGAAAAACTTAAACAAAAAAATTTAATTGCAGAAATGTAAACTGCTTGACTTAACGGAAAATAGTTAATATAATACAATCAAAACTTAACTAAATATCGTTAAGTTTAAGAAATTTTGAAAATGAGGTTGTATAAGGTGCCTTGAGAATTTGGATAAGTAGAGGGGGAATTTCCCTGAAGAAAATGTAGAAGGAGGTGAACGGAATGTCTGAATTAAAGAATGGATTTCTGACTGCGGAAGAGGTAATGGATATTTTACAGGTTAAGCAGTCAAAGGCATACCAGATTATCCGCCAGCTGAATAAAGAACTCAGCGGAATGGGACTGATTACAGTGCCGGGGCGTGTGGATGCCAATTATTTCAAGAAAAAGTTGTTTTATGAAGAAAACTAGGAGGTACTTAAGATGGCTGTCTATCAGGAAAAAGACAAAGGTACATGGAGAGTGGTGTTCCGGTACACCGATTTTACCGGGGAAAGAAAGCAGACGCAGAAACGTGGCTTCAAGACAAAACGGGAAGCGACTGCATGGGAACATGAAATGATGCTCCGAAAAGGAAATAAGCTGGATATGACGTTTGAGAGCTTTTATGAGATTTATTCCGAGTATAAACGTCAGAGGGTAAAGGAAAGTACATTTGAGACGAAAAGTCACATTGTGCGGACAAAAATCCTTCCTTACTTTGGAAAACGGAAGATCAACGAGATTACCGTGGCGGATGTGATCGCCTGGCAGAATGAGATGATGGCATACCGGGATGAAAAGGGTAAGCATTATTCTGTGGATTATCTGAAAACGATTCAGGCACAGCTTACGGCAATTTTCAATCATGCGGTGAATTATTATAATCTGCCCTGCAATCCGGCAAGACAGGCAGGAAGTATGGGAAAAGAAGTTCCGAAGGAAATGAAGTTCTGGACAAAGGAACAGTATCTGAAATTTGCTGAAGCAATGATGGACAAGCCCATATCCTATTATGCCTTTGAGATGTTGTACTGGACCGGAATCCGGGAAGGAGAGCTGCTTGCCCTCACACCGGCAGATTTTGATTTTGAAAAACAGACGGTGCGGATCAATAAAACGTATCACCGGATGAAAAAGCAGGACATTATTACCTCGCCCAAGACTGCGAAAAGTAATCGGATCGTTGTGATGCCAGAGTTCCTCTGTGAAGAGATGCAGGATTATTTTCAGATGTATTATTCACTGGCACCGGATCAGCGGATCTTCCCATTTTCCAAGTCTTATCTGAAACATGAAATGGAACGGGGATGCAAAGCAACAGGAGTTCCGGTTATTCGAATCCACGATCTTCGTCACAGCCATGTTTCGTTTCTGATCAACAAAGGATTTACAGCACTGGAAATTGGAAATCGTGTTGGGCATGAGTCAGAAAAGATAACCTATCGGTATGCGCACCTGTTTCCAACGAAGCAGGATGAAATGGCAGATTTCCTTGACAATGAACGTGGTATGGATGTCAAAGATCAGGAGGTTGAAAAAGATGTCAGCTAAGAATTTAGACCAAAAGGGACGTCATAGAAACAAAATCGTGGCTTTCCGTGTTTCGCCGGAAGAAGATGCACTGATTGAAAGAGCAGTGCATCTGTCGGGGCTTACGAAACAGGATTTCATTATAAAAAGGCTACAGAACAAAGACATCGTTGTTCAGGGAAATCCTAAAGTATTCAAAGCCTTAAAAGAAGAATTGAAAGGGGTGATGCAGGAACTTCAAAGAATTGATTCCGGTGTAGGTGTAGATTCAGATCTGTTGGATACGATTCGTCTTATAGCGATAACACTGGAAGGCATGAAGAAGGATGATGAATGGAAACAGTAAAAGAAAAATCCCCTGCTGGTAACAAGGGATTTTCCTGAAAAGCCGAAGCCTTTTCATACATATTCACAAGAAAAGTATAACAAGGCTTTCGGCCAAAATCAATAAAATATTGTAACTATTCAGACCCGCATCTCGATTCCACTTTGTTTTATCTCGATGTGGCTTCTCGCCATATAAATTTTTAAAAATATAGTCATTCATGCAAGCATGATTCCTATATTTTAAAAATTTGCATGGCTCTGAATAGTTAGCAAATTTTGAAAATAGGAGGCAGAAAGTTATTGAACATATTTTATGAAATAAAGTCCATGATATCTGTCAGGCAGGTGGCAGAATCCTATGGACTGAAAGTGAACAGAAACGGAATGGCCTGCTGTCCATTCCATAATGATAAACATCCGAGCATGAAGATAGATTCGTCTCATTATTATTGTTTTGGATGTGGAGCACATGCCGGTATTGTTGCTTTGATGCCATTATATAAAGGAGTACATATGCTTGCTGATATCGGCAATGGCACGATGAATACACTGGTAATTACAAACGGCAGAGCGATGTCAGACCGGATGTATACTGACAAGCTTGGCGTGCATCAGTGTGTAAAGCGCATTTATAACGCTGTACAGGCTGAATGCGGAAAGCTGCCGGATGAGAGCCTGATTGAAGATTTCCTCAGAAACGGAACAGCCGATACATCCAATCGCATCTTATCAGTGATGCAGACTGAGGCAGAAAAATACACTGTAGAAATTTTTGATAAGCTCAGCGAATATGAGTGTGACCCGGAGATGGTCAAGCTTCACATCATTGGTGGCGGAGGATGTCTTATCAGAAACTTTGGGACATATGATACAGACAGTGTGGAAATCATTTCAGATATATGTGCTACTGCAAAGGGATATGAGAGCCTGTATATGACACAAGTGAGAATGAGAAAGGGAGCGTAAGCTCTCTTTTCTACATTATAGGTAAATGTTTATGAAGGATAAAAGGATAAGCCTCAGATTTCGGGCTGACAACGAAAGGGATATGGAAACATGGAAAATGCTTGAAGAAATGGCGCAAAAGAAAAATGCATCGAAGAACTCAGTTGCTATTGAACTGATTTTATCAGGTTCAACGAAAAGGAATGTTGATGATGTACTTGCGGAGCGTATTGCTGAATTGGTTGCAGATAAGCTTACAAATAAGCTGACAATGCAGACAGGCAGTAGCGTATCAAATGGAGCTATTGTTTCAGGTGATGGAAGGGACGAGGATCATGATGAAACAAAGTCCCAATCAGACGAACCGGAATTGCTCGGGGAGGATGCACTCGATTTCCTCGATCTATTTGGATAGGCATCACAATGATGCCAGACGGATATATGTGGCATAAAAATGATGCCACATTTCAGGGAAAGCGAGGCAGGTTATATCGAATCGGATGTATATCTGTAAGATATGTCCTGTATACCTGCCAACAGATTTAACGTTGGCAGAAGCTCTCCGCAGGAGTCCCTCGGAAGAGCGACTGGGCTTTTGATACGCAGTGTCAAAAGTAAAAAAAATTACTCTTGGAAAGAGTAACAGAACCCCGGCGGTATGCGCCGGGAACCCGCTTAAGCGGGCGGTACGAAAGAAAATCATTTTAGAAGGGAGAAAATGCATATGGGCAAAACAATTTCATTTGTGAAAGGAAAAGGGAGCATATCCCATAATAATAGAGATTTTATTGCGGAAAATGTAGATCGTAATCGAACTGCATGGAATGTGGAGTATATTAAGCAGCCAATCAGAGAAGCTTATGATCAGCTCTTTGGTGAAGCGATAGCAGAATATAATGCGAAGCAGAAACGAAAGGACCGGCAGGTTACGGATTATTTGAAAGACATAAAGAATTCCGGCAATGGAGAGAAACAATTTTATGAGATTGTTGTTCAAATTGGAAAGAAGGATGATACAGGTGTCCTTGATGTAGAGGGAAATCTATCTGTGGATGCAAAAGCAGCAAGTGAAATATTAGATGAATATGCAAGAAGTTTTCAGGAACGCAATCCGAATCTGTATTTGTTTAATGCGGTTCTCCACATGGATGAAGCCACACCACATTTGCATCTTGATTATATTCCTGTAGCACATGGATATAAAACAAAGATGCATACAAGAAATAGTCTTACAAAGGCTTTACAGGAAATGGGGATTGCTCCGGCTGTCTCAAAGACAGATAATGAAACAACTCATTGGCAGGAAAGAGAACGTGTATATTTAAAAGGATTGTGTTTGGAGCGGGGGATTGAGGTAGAAATCCTTGGAGTAAAACGTGATAATTACACAATTCCCGAATATAAGGCAGCTATGCGGGCCACAGAGGAATTGACGGCAGAACTTGAAATCTTAAATGCCGAAAAACAGGAAGCTGAGAGTGTGATTGCATCAGTAGGTGCTGAAATTGCAGATGCAAGGGAAGAAGTTGAAGAAAGCAAAAAGCATCTTGATGAAATAAATGAGCAAATCGCAGACAGGGAAAAACGCTATGCAGTATATGAAAAGAAAATTGATAAAGTATTGGCTGCTGGAAAGCCTGTTGCAAAGGAACTTGCGGTGATTCGTAAGAATGCAAAACAGCTTCCCTCTATTCTTGGAAGTGAGCCGTCAGTCAAAATTTCTGAGAAAGATTTCAACCGTCTTATTGATATGGCGCAGGCATCAGGGACTTTGGAAAAATTAAATGAAATCTATGATCGGGAACTGGAACACATGCAGGGGATAATTGATGACCTAATGGTTCAAGTGAAAACATGGAAGGATAAAGTACTGCAATATGATAAGTTCTTTAATGTAAAAGGATTAGTGGAAGAGTTCAAGGAATTTGTAAGGCCGAAGTCTATAAAAGATCGGATGGAGGCTAAGCAGAAGGTTGTTGAAAAACAGAAATGCGAACAGGTAGTGAATTCTACAGCGAGGAGGGAAAAGGACATTGCAATATAAATATCAATGTCTGTTCGATGAGGGGATTTAGGGTAGCCTTGTTTAGAAATTAGTCATCATAGCAACGAGGATGAGTTAAAGGAATTATTCATTAAGGCAGCCAACAAGTTATTTTCTGAAAGAGATGAGATTCTTGCTAACACCAAAGTTATGATGGAAATGGTCTGTGAGACGGATTCACTTGACAGGGATTTACAGGATAGCATCACAGAACTTAATATCATCTCGGAGCAGATGCAGATTGCCATTGCAGAGAACAGCCGTGTGGCATTAGACCAAGATGAGTATGAAAAACGCTATGCCGAACTTACGGCAAGGTATGAAAAGTCAAAAGCTAAGTATGATGACATCGCCGAGCAGATAGAAAGCAAGAAGGCGAAGAGAGAATTGTTCAAAGGGTTCATTCGCACTTTGGAGAAGCAGGACGGCTTAACCTGCGAGTTCGATGCCGGGATTTGGAGCAGCCTTGTGCAGGAAGTGGTTGTAAAAGCTAAGGATGATATAAGATTCATATTCAAGAACGGATTTGAAGTAAGAGTATAGAAATAGGATTTGATGGCACTCGGGCAGTGAAATACTGGGGTGGTTTATGTGGAAAAAATGTAGGCGATATGATATGATAAACGATAAGATGTCCCATGAAAAAAAATTTGATGGATTAATTTGATATTTTGTAAAAAGAGTAAAAACAAAATAGGAGTGAAATTTTGATGAATATTGAAAAAAATTTGAGAGGTGGAAAGTTTAATCGTCTTCTTGAAAAAGCTATGGTTGATGTAAAAAATAAGACAAACCTAAACAGATTGGAACTGGAAGTTGTTTATTTGCTATCTCATTATGATGATATAACAACATTGACGGATATATGTCGGTACACGCAGATGAATAAAGGTCATATGTCTACTACTTTAGAGAATCTTGTTAAACAAGGATACATTGTATGCAAAAGAGATGATAAAGATCGTAGATATGTGAAATATGAGCTGACTGATGCGTCGGAACATCTTTGTCAGGAAATGGAGATTCTCTGGGCAGAGTTAACCGCCAAGGTGGTGGAAGGAATTGATGAAAGTTCTTTGGCGGTATTTAACCGGGTGTCTGAGCAGATTAGTCATAATATAGACAGATTGTTGGAGAATGACTAGGAATTGTTACACCGAGTAATCGGTGTGCAATTTTTTTATTTCTTTTGAAAAAATGGGTTGACATAGGTTTTTTATGTGCTATAATCCTTTTTAAACAAACAGTTTGGAAACAAACTGCTTATATATGCTTCATATGAAGCATATATTTTTTACAAAATAAGTAGCACTCAATACAAGAGAGTGCTAACAATAAAGAAAAGAGGTAATGATTATGCAGTTAAAACCATTAGGAGAGCGTGTTGTTTTAAAACAGCAGGAAGCAGAAGAAAAAACCCAGTCCGGAATTATATTACCGGATAGTGCAAAAGAAAAGCCACAGACAGCTGTTGTCATTGCAGTAGGACCTGGAAGTGAAAAGAATGGAAAGAAAACAGAAATGCAGGTAAAAGAAGGCGACCGTGTGATTTATTCTCAGTATTCCGGTACAGATGTTAAGTTGGAGGATGAGGAATATATCATCGTAAATCAGTCCGATATTATTGCAATTGTGGAGTAGTAAAATAAAAATACAGTTATTTTATATGTAGAAAGAAGGAATTAACATGGCAAAGGAAATTTTGTTTGATATCGATGCAAGAAAAAAGATGGAAGCAGGCGTTGATAAGCTGGCAGATACAGTAAAGGTGACAATCGGACCTAAGGGACGTAACGTTGTATTGGATAAATCTTACGGAACTCCTTTGATTACGAACGATGGTGTTACGATTGCAAAGGAGATTGAACTGGAAGATCCTTATGAGAATATGGGTGCACAACTTGTGAAAGAGGTCGCAACCAAAACGAATGACATTGCAGGAGACGGCACGACAACGGCAACTGTTTTGGCACAGGCTCTAGTAGGCGAGGGTATGAAAAATATAGCAGCAGGTGCAAATCCAATTATTTTGCGAAAAGGAATGAAGAAAGCAGCAGATACAACTATTGAAGCACTGGTTAAAATGAGCAAGCCTGTAACCGGAAAAGATCACATTGCAAAGGTTGCTGCAATATCTGCAGGTAATGATGAAGTCGGAACAATGATTGCCGATGCAATGGAAAAGGTTGGAGAGAATGGCGTCATCACAATAGAAGAATCAAAGACGATGCAGACAGAGATAGAGGTTGTAGAGGGAATGCAGTTTGACAACGGTTATTTATCTGCTTACATGTGTGATGATAAAGAAAAGATGATAGCTAATATGAATCATCCATACATTTTGATTACGGACAAAAAGATATCTAATATAAAGGATATTCTTCCTATATTGGAGCAGGTAATGCAGCAGGGAAGAGAAATGCTGATTATTGCAGATGACATAGAGGGTGAAGCACTTACAACACTAATCGTAAACAGGTTGAGAGGCACACTCAAGGTCGTAGCTGTAAAGGCACCGGGGTATGGTGATGGTCGTAAGGAGATGTTAAAGGATATTGCAATTCTGACAGGTGGACAGGCAGTACTCGATGACCTTGGCATGCAATTAAAGGATATCACAGTTGATATGCTTGGACAGACTAAATCAGTTAAAGTAACAAAGGAACATACAACCATCGTGGATGGCGAGGGCAAGAAACAGGACATTGAAGAAAGAATCGCAATGATTAAGAGACAGGCTGCAGATGCTTCTGAGTACGACAGGGATAAGCTGGTAGACCGGGTGGCTAAGCTCGGCGGTGGTGTTGCAGTTATTAAGATTGGAGCCGCAACTGAAACAGAGATGAAGGAAGCTAAGTATCGTATAGAGGATGCATTAAATGCCACTAGGGCTGCTGTGTCAGAGGGCATCATCAGTGGCGGCGGATCTGCTTATGTTCACGCACAAAAGGCAGTACATGACATGATATCAAGCATGGAGGGTGATGAGAGAACAGGAGCAGAGATTGTAGCCAAGGCATTGGAGGCTCCGCTTCGTGCCATTGCTGAAAATGCAGGCCTAGAGGGTGCTGTCATCATCAATAAGGTAAAGGAGTCAGATGAGGGCATAGGCTTTGATGCAATTTCTGAACAGTACGTCAATATGGTCGATGCAGGAATTATTGATCCTGTCAAGGTTACAAGAAGTGCACTTTCCAATGCGATTAGTGTGTCATCAACCTTATTAACAACGGAAGCTGCTGTGGCAAATATTAAGGAAACAGCACCTGCAATGCCGGCACAACCGGAAATGGGCTATTAAAATAATCCATTCTCTTTTACGAAGGGAAGTGACAGTCTGTTGCTTCCCTTATTTTAAATAAAGGAGGAGTAATATGGCAGAAACTATAGGAAATACAGATATTATAAAGCTGTCCAACGAATTGATATACCAAAGGCACTTGTTTAACCGGGAGCATAGAAAAGATGTCTTTATGAAAATGAGTATCCCGGAATACATTGCATTACAATATATTGCAATGGAGGAGACATCCGACATTTATTCAGGACGAGTCTATCTGAAGGATTTAGCGGACAAGCTTCAGATGACGATGCGACAGATTTCTAAAATGGTAGAAAAGCTACGAGACGTAGGATATGTATTATGGTCTCATGACGGTAACGGCAGTGAGGGCACCTATGTTACAATTACTGAAAGCGGACGAAGCCTGTTAAGGGCGCAGGAAGAAACACTTAAGAAGTATTACGGGAAGGTGTTCGAAAAGTTTGGAAAGGATAATTTGATTCAGTTACTACAGCTTATGAAGCAGTTGGAAACTATTATGAGCAGTGAGGTGGAGAATCTGGAGGTGAATAGAGATGACAACGGAGCAGATGAATGATTATTTTGAAGAATTGGAAGCAGTTTGTCTGAAAAATGATAACATTGCTCCGCGGTTATTTGAAGAATATGGCGTAAACAAAGGGCTTAGAGATGAAAATGGGAAAGGTGTCCTTACAGGACTTACCAACATATCAAAAATAGTGTCTTCAAAAATTGTTGATAATCAGAAGATTCCCTGCGATGGGGAATTGTGGTACCGGGGCTATCGAGTGGAAGATTTGATTCATTGTTTAGGACAAAATGAGTTTGGATTTGAAAAAATAGCATATCTTCTTTTGATGGGAAAACTGCCTGATGAAAGAGAGAAGGAAGACTTCGATAGAATTATTGGAGAGTGTAGGACATTGCCAACCAATTTTACAAGGGATGTCATTATGAAAGCACCTTCGGAGGATGTCATGAATTCCATGACCCGAAGTATTCTTACCCTGGCATCTTATGATAAAAAGGTAAAAGAACCAAGTGTCAGCAATTCGCTGCGTCAGTGCATCCAGCTCATCAGTGAGTTCCCATTGTTGGCAGTATATGGATATAATGCTTACAATCATTATGAAAAAAATGAGAGTATGTATATTCATCATCCCGATAAACAGCTTTCCACCGCGGAAAATCTATTGATGCTTCTGCGACCAGACAGGAAATATACCCTTACAGAGGCAAAGGTTTTAGATACGGCACTCATTTTGCATATGGAACATGGAGGAGGTAATAATTCTACATTTACCACAAGAGTCGTTACGTCATCCGGGTCTGACACTTATTCTACGATGGCAGCAGCAATGTGTTCGCTAAAAGGACCAAAACACGGAGGCGCCAACATTAAGGTAATGGAAATGATGGATGATATTAGGGCGCATATAAAGGATTATTCAGATAAGGATGAGATAGAAGCATACTTAAGAAGGATTGTTGATAAAGATGCATTTGACCAAAAGGGCTTAATCTATGGAATGGGACATGCAGTATATTCTATTTCTGATCCGAGGGAGAGAGTATTTAAAGATTATGTAAAACAACTGGCAGAGGAAAAGAAAAGGCAAAAAGATCTTGAATTGTATGAAAACATAGAGATGCTTGCTCCAAAGATCATAGCAGATAAAAGACATATCTATAAAGGTGTCAGTCCCAATGTAGATTTTTACAGTGGATTTGTCTACGATATGCTGGGTATACCGGTAGAACTTTATACAGCCATGTTTGCAGTAGCTAGAATCGTAGGTTGGAGTGCACACAGAATAGAAGAGATGATTTGCACGGATAAAATCATCAGACCAGCATATATGAGTGTTATGGAAGAAAAAAGACTCAGTTAGAGAGCTTTCTAACCAAGATTTCAGATGGTGTAATAATAAAATAATGCGTCAGCATATACATAAAATTAAAGAGCAGGAGACTTCATAGGGGTGTTCATTTGAACACCCTTTTTGCTGTCTAAAGGGTTCATCGTTGAATTGTATCATTTTCTTTGTCCCAACGAAATGATATGGACATCCAACAAAAGAAATCCTAAAATAATAGGTGCTACATTAAGGAATGTTAATGAGTATTGGGAAATAGAATAATACATTTGGATTACAATGTAAACCTAAATATTGACAAATGATGGTTTTCTTCATATAATAGGTATTAAGAAATGAGTATATACTATAGGCAAATGTGTTATATGGGAGGTGTTCAAATGGCTACAGTACCTACTCAGGTAAGAATTGATGAAAATTTAAAAAAGCAGGCTACAGAGCTCTTTTCGCAGTTAGGAATGGATATGTCCAGCGCAATGAATATATTCCTCAGACAGTGTGTTATGAGAGGTGGTCTTCCATTTGATGTAGTAGTTCCACAATATAAGCCAGAGGTTATTGAGGCTATGGAAGAAGCGAAAAGAATTAGCAAGGATCCTAAAACAAAGAGATACAGTAGCTTTTCTGATGCCATGGAGGACCTTGATGGATGCAGTATGAATTGATACTTACTGGAAAATTTAAGAAAAGCTTGAAATTAGCTAGGAAGAGAGGCCTTGATATATCTCTTTTAGAGGATATCGTCACTATGCTTCAGAATAATATTCCTTTAGAAGAAAAGTATAGAGACCATGAATTAAAAGGAAAATACCAAGGATTTAGAGAGTGCCACATTCAACCGGATTGGCTACTAATATATTTAAAAGAAGATGGTATTCTGACATTGACCTTGGTCGATACAGGAACACATGCAGATCTATTTAACATGTGATAACATAATACTGATAACAATTTGATAACATTAGCTCATACAGCACATGTGATTGGTGCAGATGAAACCAAATGGAGTCAAATCATAACAGAACGCCTTAACAAAAATGTTTAAGGCAAGGATTAAGTTAGGGAGTTTGAGTAGCTTGAAAAATCGCGGAAAAGCCCATAAATAAAGGCTTTGCGGGGTGTCGAAAAGACCAAATGGAGTGCAAATGGAGTTTAAAAATTATTTTTTTCTCTTGTTTATATTCCAGATTCACCTGCAAATTTCGTGAAATCGGTTATTCTCATAAAATAAAATAAGAGTAAATATGAAGAACAGTTTGTTTTGATTGAAGTGATTTTCGTCAAGGCAGACTGTTTTTTTGTTGCCTGCATTTAGAAAACAGATACCACAGAAAGGTTCTTTACTTTCGATGAGCTTAAACTCCATGACACAGTAATCACACTGATGGAGAATTAAAAAACAAGAAAATTTGATAAATTTCGGAAAATGATGTCCGATTTTGCATCTGCCAGTACAGAGTATATGAAGAGATAAATATTCAAAACAGAGGAGGTACTGATTATGCAGAATAAATTATTTTTAAAGGCAGCCGATATATGTGAACTTCTGGAAGTAAAACAGACATCGGCTTATGAAATCATCGGAAATCTGAACAAGGAACTGGAAGAACAGGGCTACCTGACGCTTAGAGGAAAAGTTCCGACAAAGTATTTTGTGAAGCGTTTCTATGGTGCTGTTTGGGCATTTGATTATGATAAGATGTTCTGTGTATTGATGGAAAATGAAATTTGCCGAAAGGTGTGTGAAAAGAATAAATATAATAGTTGGATGAAGCTGATTGGACAGTATTGTATTTCAATGGCTTAAAGATAAAGAAAGTTGCTGGAGAGAAAAAATATTCTCCAGCAACTTTGTCTTTGATGAATAAAGGTCAATTTTTTATTTAACTATTCTCACTATTATTTGATTTAGTGATTTTTTTCTTCTTTGGAGAAACCAGTTTGTGACCGGAATAAATGGACATGCCCATACAAAGCAATGAAGAATAGGCAAAGTATTTATGTGCAGTCATAGATTTTTTGATTCCAGAATAAATGCATCCCAACATACAGAAAAGTGCTCCGAGAGACCAGTATTTATGTGATTTCATGATTTGATACCTCCTTAGATTTAACTGATTCAATCATAACGCTTTTTTACGAAAATGCAAAGAAAAACTTTGAATATAGTTCTATGGAATTAGAACTTGGTTTTGCGATTCTGTATATTTAAGATATCCGCAAGTATACTAAATTCAGAATGATTATTCGTTCTGGAGGAGGTGTTACGATGGATTTGAAAGCAGTAGGACAGCGAATCAAATCAGCACGAGAAGCAAAAAATCTCACGCAAGAGGAACTGGCTGCATTAGTAAATTTAAGTCCAACGCATGTGAGTGTAATAGAGAGAGGCTTGAAAGTTACAAAATTGGATACCTTTGTTGCAATTGCAAATGCATTAGATGTTTCAGCAGATACTCTTTTAATTGATGTTGTGGCACATTCAGTTACAGGCGTTACCAATGAGCTGACAGAAAAAATTGAAAAACTTCCGATCAAAGAGCAGAAAAAAATCATCAAAGTAATTCATACATTATTGGAAGAGTAATATGACAAACTGGGAAGAGCAAGTAGCTCTTCTTTTTTTGACCATTTATTCAGATTTAAGTTGTAAAGTGTCTTTTCATGATAATAGAAATATGCTAAATTGGTTCTATAGAACAAGACGTAATTCCAGTTATATATCGGAGGAAAATGAATGAGAGAGAAAACTATTTATGAGAAGATTGCAGAAAAGTACAACACAACACCAGAAGAAGTACGCAGAGAAATGCGGATAGTCATAGATGCAGGATTTGATAATCCTGATCCGGCTGTGCAGGAAGAATGGAAGAAAATGACACTTAAAGGAGAAAGACCTACACCGGAAGAAGTAATCAATTACGCAGTAAAAAAACTAAAAGGAAAATAAAAATATGAAGAAAAAGATAATTGCATTGATTTCAGGAGCAGTGATCTTGATAATTGCTGCAGGAAGTATTTATGGGAAATCTGAATCTGGTCATAAGGAAGGCGAACCGGATGTAGTTGGAACATTTTCCGTAAATCGAGATGAAAATATTACCGTGGTTGCTAACCGGAAAAATATTGAGGATAGAGAAGCGTTTGCAAGAGAGCTTTTGCAGATGTACAAGGATGATTCTTTTTATTCGACAAAATTCTCCACAGACAGGGGATATGCGACGAGTCTTGATATGAACATCTATTTAGGAAAGAGGATATTGAAGATGGGGAATCAGTAATGACAGCCGAATACAGACCTATAGAATATGGAAAGGACTATGATGTTGTTAATAATCCTGATAAATTTCAACTATATATAGATGGAAAAGAGATTAAATAGTAATCTCTTGAAAGAAAGCTTTTTGTCAGATTTTTTCAAAGAAAAATTCAATGATAACAATACATAGTTTTAACCATGATATTCTGAAAAATTTTATAGGAAGATTCCATTATCAAATTGACATAGGAATGTGGTAGCGTATAATTAGAATTGAATACACTGAAAAACGGAGAAATTACATGAAAGCACATAAATATTGGTCAGTAGTAGCTTTAATCACAATGATTGGAACTTTTTATACAGGATATAAAGGGCTAAAAGCAGCACACAAATACTTTGCATTTGGCTCTCTGATATGCATGATTATGGCAGTCTATTCTGGTCATAAAATGATTTCAGGCAATAAAAGAACAAGAAAACAGGTGGAAAATACAAAAGCGGAGGAATAGTAAATGTTAGAGTTAGGAATAAAAGCACCGGATTTTGAATTGCCGGATCAGAACGGAGAAGTGCATAAATTAAGCGATTATGCAGGAAAAAAAGTGATCTTATATTTTTATCCAAAGGATAACACACCAGGATGTACGAAGCAGGCATGTGGCTTTTCTGAGCGTTATCCACAGTTTACTGAGAAGGGAGCTGTTATTCTCGGAGTAAGCAAGGACTCTGTAGCGTCTCACAAGAGATTTGAAGAAAAATACGGACTGGCATTTACGCTATTAGCAGATCCGGAGCGTAAAGTTATTGAAGCATATGATGTCTGGAAAGAAAAGAAAAATTATGGAAAAGTATCTATGGGTGTAGTAAGAACTACATATCTTATTGATGAGCAGGGAATCATTATAAAGGCAAATGATAAAGTCAAGGCGGCAGATGATCCTGAAAATATGCTTAAGGAATTGGCATAATGAAGATTATTTTATCACCTGCAAAAAAGATGATTGTAGATACCGATAACTTAGCACCGGTTGAACTGCCTGTCTATATTGATAAGACAGCAGAAGTATTAAACTGGATGAAAAGCAAATCAAAAGAAGAACTGAAAGCTATCTGGAAATGTAATGACAAGATTGCAGAGCAGAACTTTAACAGATTGGAAAATATGGATCTTTATAACAGGCTTACTCCGGCTGTTTTAGCATATGAAGGGATTGCATTTCAATATATGGCACCATCTGTGTTTGAAATCCAGCAGTTTGAGTATTTGCAAAATCATTTAAGAATCTTGTCTGCGTTTTATGGCATTTTAAAACCAATGGATGGTGTGACTCCTTATCGTCTTGAAATGCAGGCAAAGGTTGGAATTGGAGATGCAAAAAATTTGTATGAGTACTGGGGAGAATTGTTATACCGCTCAGTAATCGATGACAGTAGGATTATCATTAATCTTGCATCAAAAGAATACTCAAAAGGTATAGAAAAGTATCTGACACCACAGGACAGATATATTACGATTGTATTTTGTGAGTTATTCGGAGATAAATTGGTAACAAAAGGTACCTATGCCAAGATGGCTCGTGGTGAAATGGTCAGATTCATAGCGGAAAATAATATTGAAAATCCGGTGGAAATTCAGAAATTTGACAGACTCGGATATTCGTTTAGGTCTGATTTATCTTCAGATTCAGAATATGTATTTGAACGCAAAATAAAATAGTTATTCAGGTAAAAGATGCTCAGTTTGACAGTTTTTATAATAATGATAATTATTACTATTTTATTGACAGCAGGATAAGAGTGGTATATAATCCTTATTAAGAACTAATCCTAATAAGGAGGACGAATGACAAGTAGGAGAAATACCATTCAAAAAGATCTTGTAAGAAATGCCGTATACGAAATGAGAAGACACGTTACGGCAAATGAAGTGTATGAATTTATAAAAGAAGCATATCCAACAATTGGAAAAGGAACTGTATATAGAAATCTTGATATATTGGTAGAGGAAGGTGCATTAAAAAAGGTTGAAGTTCCGGATGGACCGAACCGATTTGATTTTATATTGAAAAATCATTACCATGTAAGATGTATAAAGTGCGGTGAAATTTTTGATGTGGATATGGATCAAATACCGGATTTGCTGGAAAGAATTCATAACACTCATGGAATTGAATTTGTGGATTATGATATTTCATTTAAAGTCATTTGCCCGAAATGCAGGGAGAAGGTAAAGGAGGAACAGCATGGATAGGAAAGCAATGTATAAGTTGAGTTATGGACTGTTTATATTGACCGCTAAAGAAGCAGAAAAAGATAACGGATGCATCATTAATACAGCCATTCAGGCAGCTTCGGAACCAAACCAGTTAAGTATCTGTGTAAATAAGGCAAATTATACGCATGATATGATTCAAAGAACCGGAAAATTTACTGTATCAGTCTTAAGTCAGAAGGCACAATTTGAATTGTTCAAACATTTTGGCTTCCAATCAGGAAGAGATACCAATAAGTTTGAAGCATTTGAGCAGTGTGCCAGGGGCACAAATGGTATTTATTATATTACAGAAGGTACAAATGCATACATTTCTGTGACAGTTACTAAAACAGAGGACTTGGGTTCACATACGATGTTTATCGGTGAGATAACCGATATGGAAGTTTTAAGCAATGTTCCTTCAGTAACATATGATTATTATCAGAATAATATTAAGCCTAAGCCACAGGAGGTTGGAAAAACAGAGGACGGTCAGACAATATGGCGTTGCAGAATTTGCGGATATGAATATGTAGGCGAGGAATTACCAGATGACTTTATATGTCCTTTGTGCAAGCACCCGGCATCAGATTTTGAAAAAGTAGTAAAGAAAACGGAGGTAAAAGAGATGGCAGCAAACAAATATGCAGGAACACAGACAGAGAAGAATTTACAGGAGGCATTTGCAGGGGAATCACAGGCAAGAAATAAGTATACCTATTTTGCTTCTGTAGCGAAAAAGGAAGGTTACGAGCAGATGTCAGCATTGTTTTTAAAGACTGCAGATAATGAGAAAGAACATGCAAAGATGTGGTTCAAGGAATTAGCAGGAATTGGTGATACAAAGGAAAACCTGGCGGCAGCGGCAGAAGGTGAAAATTATGAGTGGACAGATATGTATGATGGCTTTGCTAAAACAGCTGAGGAAGAAGGATTCCCTGAGCTTGCAGCAAAATTCAGGGCAGTAGGTGAGATTGAGAAGCACCATGAGGAAAGATATCGTGCACTTCTTAAGAATATCGAAACTTCACAGGTATTTGAAAAGAGCGAAGTTAAGGTATGGGAATGCCGTAACTGCGGACATATTGTAGTCGGAACAAAGGCTCCAGAGGTATGCCCGGTATGCAATCATCCGCAGAGTTATTTTGAAGTACGTGCAGAGAATTATTAAGGGAGAATAGACAAGGAAGTAAAATATTACGTATGTAAGCATTGTGGAAACATTATTGAAAAGGTAAAGACAAAGGTGTACCTGTAATTTGTTGTGGAGAGCTGATGCCGGAACTGAAAGCCGGAGTAACAGATGCCGCAGTTGAAAAGCATGTACCGGTATATACACTAGACGGTAATCTGGTTCATGTTGTTGTTGGAGAAATCAAACATCCAATGCTTGAAGAACACTTTATTGAATGGATTACATTAAATACCAATCAGGGTGCTTATAGAAAACAGTTAAATCCAGGACAGGAGCCGGTTGCAGATTTCTGTCTTTGTGACGGAGAGCAGGTGGAGGAAGTATATGCATACTGCAATTTACATGGATTATGGAAATGTTAAAATAAACTTTGTACATACGAATACTATAGAGTAATAAGGATACAAAAGCAAAATAGCTGTGAATGAACAATATTTTAAAAGGAGGATTCAATAATGAAATATGTATGTGATGTTTGCGGATGGGAGTATGACGAGGAGGTTGGATACCCGGAAGGTGGTATTGCACCAGGAACAAAGTGGGAGGATGTTCCGGAAGATTTTGAATGCCCATTATGTAATGTTGGAAAAGATCAGTTTTCAGAAGTTGAATAGAAGCCTAATCTTGTTTTAAATACGGAGAGATAAACAAAAACCCTGGTGCGTGAGCAACAGGGTTTTTTATGTGCGCCTTGCGGCGCACGTTTCTAACGGGTGAAAGTCGTGTGTTCTGCAAGCTGTTATCAGCTTGCCAGTGAAAGTCTGGTCAAGGTAATCGCCAGTGAGCCTTGTAGCGAGCCTCCAATGCTTTTGGGTGACTGATTGTGTTGAAGCGAGGTATGCCTGTGAGAAACAGGTGCAAAATAACAGTCCGTAACATAAAGTGAATCCTGTAGCATCGTTACGTTAGCCCCGTAAGGGGACAAGAGGGAGTCGAGTCACTGACTTTCTGACGAAGACCATGGAAGATGTGGGGATACTGGAGTACAGCATTGAAGAACCCTTCGGTGTAGAGGGAGCGGAATGTTATGAAAGTTGATAACGGAACAGGGGAGATCTCATACCATCATATAACCACAAGTATGTAACTGAGGATATAAGCACGCATGCGAAATTTCTTGGGAAGTGGTATGAGAAGTCGGAGGAGCCCATAGTATCTATGAACTGTTGGTAAGAAAAACAATGGGAGAAAAGGGGCTCTGCTTTAATCAGGATTAACGGGAAGGTAAGGGATAGTGCATGCCAAACATTGGACAACAACACTCAATAGGAAAATCACAACAACTTCAACGTAATCTATACCTAGCAGCCAAAAAGGATAAGCAACGTAGATTTCATGCGTTGTATGACCGTATCTTTCGCCTGGATATTTTGTGGCGGGCATGGAAAGAAGTACGAGAAAACATGGGAAGTGCTGGAATTGACAACATTACCTTTGAAATGGTTGAGGAATACGGAGTAGAAGAATACCTGTTAGATATTCAAGAAGATTTGCAGAATAAGAAATACAGACCAAAGCCGGTAAAGAGGGTATACATTCCAAAACCGGATGGGAAACAAAGACCATTGGGTATACCGACTATTAGAGACAGGATTGTGCAACAAGCTTGTAAGATTGTGATAGAACCTGTCTTTGAAGCAAACTTTTTAGATAATTCTTATGGATTTCGCCCTAAAAGAGACGCAAAACAGGCTACAGAAAAAGTGAAAAAAGAATTATATAAAAACTGGTATGTAGTAGATGCAGATATACAGGGATACTTCGACAACATCAACCATGAAATACTACTGGGATTATTAAATCGTCGCATCAGTGATAGAAGGGTCATTAAGTTATGCAGACAGTGGTTACGAGCAGGAGTTATTGAAAATGGGAAATACTATCCAACGGAAAAAGGTTCACCGCAAGGAGGTGTCATTAGCCCGTTGTTAGCAAATATATATCTTCATGTACTGGACTCCTACTGGGAAAATCATAAGGAACTGGGTGTCATAGTTAGATATGCAGATGATGCAGTGATTATGTGCAGAAAAAGAACAGATGCAGAATTAGCGTTTGAGCATCTGAAAAGAATAATGACTAAGTTGAAACTGACGTTGAATCCGCAGAAAACGAAGATTGTAGATATGAATAAAGAGAGTTTTGACTTTCTTGGATTCTGCTTCCAGAAGTTTGGTAAAACCAAAAGTGGAAGGAAGTTGCCGTATATGATGCCTAGTAAAAAGGCGATAAAAAAGGTAAAGGATGCAGTCGAGTAATTACTTGCAGAAAATCAGCTTATGAGGGTCTGGAGCAGAAGGTGGAGAAATTAAATCCACTCATAAGAGGATGGAGAAACTACTTTCAGCATGGAAACTCAACAAAACGATTTAAACAGCTCGATGAATTCGTGTGGATGAAGCTATGGAGACGGGTGTACTACAGGCGAAAACAGAAGAAATACAGAGAACATGTGCTGTATGGATTTCGAAAGAGGTATGCAACCAGTGGAATAGAGTACTTTTATTATATAAACAAGAAAAGATATGTGGCAGTCGTTTGAATGCTGTAGGAAGAAGGTTATCGGAAAGCCGTGTGAGGGAGAACCTCATGCACGGTTTGAGGTGGCAGGCGATGGAAACGGATTACCGCGCCATCGCTTGACCCTACCCCAATCTGCCCTAGTAGTGGGAAGGATACAGCCAAGACCAAGTAGGGTGTCCATCGCGAGGTGAAATCAGAAGGAAGGTGGCGGCAAATCTTTGGTCTGACGAACAGAAATCACATCAGGCTTGCAATCAACTGAACCACATCATGTGGTGTATAGAATTCTCCTTCTTCTTTTGTAGCATTTACTGCAAATTCTTTAAGAAAGTATTCGTATACACGACCGATAAGATCTTTTTCCTCGCCAAATGCCTTATGGTTGATTTTGTTTACCTCATCAACAATTTTCTTTATATCATTGGCAGCTAGATTTCGTGCAGTAAATGTTCCTTTAACAAAACACCCCTTTAATTGTGGATCTTGCTTCGTTTATAGCTGCACTATTTCGTGCAGGTACTTTGATCGTATGTATTCTTGCCGGTGTTGCAGTTGCAGAGTATATATTAGCTACGATTATATATCGTTATTTGTGTAAAAAGATGTAAATAACAATGTTTTATCTAGATAAATATAATCAAGAATGAATCTTTGATGTTTTGATTGATTATAATTGGTGAATTCCTTGTCGGGATATTATTGAAGAATTGATGGTTACTATTTGAAAAATAAGAAAGCTGTAAAATTTTAAGTTGAATTTTACAGCTTTTTCGCATATAATAAATATAGAAAAAACAGTGCATCAAGAAAGGAGACCGGTCTATATGGCGAATATTTTACCAGTATCTGATTTGAGAAATTATAATGAAGTTTTAAAAAATTGCCGGACTGGAGAGCCGGTGTTTTTGACAAAAAATGGCAGAGGGCGTTTTGTAGTGCTTGATATAGAAGATTATGAGCGTGATCGTGCAGAGAAAAAGCTATTAATGAAGCTGCAGGAGGCAGAGGAGGCAGTCAAAGACGGCGAAGGCTGGCTCAGTTTGGACGAACTAAAAGCACTTGTGGGGGAGTAAACTATGCTGAAATTACGAATCAACCCATTGGTTGCAACGGATTTAAAAGAAATTCGTGATTATATCGCTGAGGATAATGCAGAATATGCTGCAAAGACGATCAAAGAAATTTACGGTAAATTTGAAAATATTCAAATGTTTCCGGGGATAGGTGCAGATCTCTCCAAAAGAGTTAGTTTCCGAACAGATTACAAGTATGCAGTTTGGGGAAATTATGTAATTATTTATAAAGTGGGAGAAGAGTATGTAGAGATTTATCGGGTAGTAAATCGGTATAGGGATATTACGAGGATTTTTGACTGATAATGTGTATGCGATAATACTTGTTTATAAAGCTTAAAAATATAAGAGAATTATACTAGAAAAGATAATTAGAAGCATATTACCTATTTATTTAATACTATATATAATTCTTTTTAAATATGCTAACTTAATATAGCGTTAAGTACATTATATTGTGTTGGGAGACCAGCTATGAAAAGTCAAGCTTAAATTAGCTGGAAATTAATAAATCCTTTTCGTGGTAAAAATGGGTAACCTTAATAAGGCCCCCTGGTGGGTGCTTTTAAACAAATCTATGATGTAGGTATCCAGACCTCTTAATCAAGATTAAATTCCACGTTGTCAGTCATCATTTTCCAAATGATTCTGACGAGCTTGCCGGCACAGTGTCCAAGGGCATTATAGTGAGTCCGGCCTTCAGCCATCTTGGCTTCGTAGTAAGCCTTGAAGGTGGCATTGTTTTTAACAACATTGAGAGCTGCATTAACAAGTGCATATCTAAGGACTTTAGATCCACGTTTGGACATTCTGGTTTTTTTAGCCTGAAAGTTCCCTGACTGATAGACAGAAGGATCTAAACCGGCATATGCAAGCAGCTTGTTGGGGCTGGAGAAACGGTGGATATCACCGATTTCGCCAAGTATTATTCAAAGCATGAACAGTGCTGGTGGCAGGTGCCACGATAATGCCCGATGCGAAAGCATGTGGGCTAGAATGAAAAGCGAGCTTCTCTATGACCGCTACAATACGGAGACTATGACCACAGAGGAACTGAAGGTTCTCATTTGGAGATATTTCATCAGTTACTGGAATAACAGGAGGATCTGCTCTGCTAACGGTGGGCTTCCTCCGATGATCAAGCGCCAGAGATACTACGAATCTCTGGGACTGGCTGCATAGGCAGTGATATCTTTGAGATAAATGTGTCAACCAATATTGACAATATCAATAGGAAAGAAAAGTAATGCGAAGCCACTCGCATTACTTTTCTTTTCCATCAATGAGATATTCATAAGATATTTCGAAAACTTCAGAAAATGCTTTGATTTCAACATCAGTAACAAAGCGCTTATTTGTTTCAATTCTTGTAATTACATTTTTGTCCATATCATAGCCGCGCAGTTGAAGCTGATGGGCAAGCATCCGCTGGGACATATGGTTTTTCTCACGAAGCTCGATGAGTCTTTTACTGATTAAGTTCTTTTCTCCGGTGGCTGTCTTTGGTTTTGGCATATAAATGCTCCTCTCTTTTGTAATTGAAAAATGAGATTGTCTCATTTTTTGCTCTATTCATTGATTTTACAGTTGAGGTAAGAATAAAACGGTTGTAAAAGTGAGACGGCATGGACGTTCTTGGATTTTATGACTAGTGTGTTATAGTAAAATTAATTTAAAAAAGGAGTATTCTTATGCAGGTGTCAGATAAATTAATTACCTACTGGCGGAAGCGATTGAAGAATATGGGACTTCTGGGTATCAGGAAAAATTACTTTCATCAATAATCTCTTGACAAATCCCTTTGAAATCACGCATCCTCATAGTATAAAAGCGCTTTCATAAGAGCTTGGTATGCAATGCAAAGCAGTGAAAAGAGGAAAAAGATGAATATATATGATATAGCAAAAGAAGCCGGAGTTTCTATATCAACGGTTTCTCGTGTTATGAATAACAAAGGGAATGTGAATGCTGCTACAAGAAAAAAAGTAGAAGCAATATTGGACAAGCATGATTATACGCCCAGTGCGATTGCGCGTGGTATGGTAAGTAAAACAATGAATACGGTTGCAGTACTGACTGTGGATATCCGCGTGCCGCATTATGCGAGAACTGTTTATACAATTGAACGGGAGTTCAGCCACAGAGGATACGAGGTCGCAATCTGTAATACGGGTGGTGAGTTGGAAGAGACAGCCAAGTATTTAAAGACAATGCTTGAGAAAAAAGTAGACGGAATCGTACTGGTCGGTTCAATTTTTAATACACTTTGCAAAAAAGATGAAATTGGAAATATGATTAAGAATACACCGGTAGTGCTTGCGAATGGAAAACTGGAACTGCCGAATTCCTATTCTGTCTTAGTTGATGACCGGTATGGCGTTTCTCTGGCAGTGGAACATCTGCTAAAAAGGGGGCACCTTGATATGTACTATCTAAAGGATATGGATACGGTCAGTGCCAGGTTAAAAAGTGAAGGGTTTATAAAAGCATTGGAAAGTCACGGTGTTAGTGACGCGAAGCAATATGTGATCGATATGGACAGAAGTATCGGTGGAGGAATCGAAGCGGTTGAAAAACTGATTGCCGAGAATAAGAAATTTACAGCCATTGTCTGTGGAGAAGACATTACAGCAACGGGAGCGGTGAAAGCGGCATTGCGTGCCGGACTTCGAGTACCGGAAGATGTAGCGGTTACCGGGTACAATAATTCAGAATATGCAAGAATCTGTGAACCACGTCTTACGACTATTGACAATAAGCCGGAGATGGTTGCGATGATGAGCGTGCAGCTCCTTACAAGTTTGATTGAACAGACGGATGTGTACTCTTCCTGTGTGATCCAGCCGGAATTGGTGGAAGGAAAGACAACATAAGCTGACATAAGACAACAAAAAAAGACGATATAGGTGAAAGATTGCAGATAGAGCTATAAAAAGCAGAAGGATTTTCAGAAAGAAAAACTGAAAGTACCTCTGCTTTTTTTCTTCATAATTTTCAATAATATTTTCTCGAAATTGAAAGGAGATTAATATGAGAGTTCAATATGATGTAATGGTGCAGGAGTTTGCAAGAGTATTAGAGAAAAAAGGATTCACTCATGAAGATGCCGAGAATGCGGCAATCATTTTCGCACAGAACAGTCTGGCTGGTGTATACTCCCACGGACTGAACCGCAAGATCGGAAATAACCCGTTGATCATGGCAGTGCCTCGTTCTAATGGGGAACATGCAATGATCGACTGTGCTGTATCTCAGTTTTCTTATGGAAAGATTGAAGATTGCCGTCTGAAAGGACTGAAACTTCCGGTGCCGGGAGGATATGATACAAAGGGAGAACTCACAACAGATCCTTCAGAAATCGAGAAGACATGGCGTGTGCTTCCGATGGGATACTGGAAGGGGAGTGGACTTTCCATCGTGCTGGATCTGATCGCAACAGTTCTTACAGATGGAAACTCTGTATCAAAAATCGGAACATTCGGTGACGAGATTGGACTTACTCAGATTATGATTGCAGTAGATCCTACAAAGTTCAACACAGTGGAGCAGACAGATGCAATTGTAGATGAGATTCTTGCAGATGTGAAATCTTCTGAGCCGATCAAAGAGGACGGAGAAGTTCTTTATCCGGGAGAGTTAGAGCTTAAGAATATCAAAGAGAACAAAGAACGGGGAATCCCGGTTGTTGAAGAAGTATGGGAATCTGTTCTGAAGATGTAATAATAATTAGGAAATATAGAATAGGAAGAAACAATGATTCAGGGAGTACTTTTTGATATGGACGGGCTTATGTTCGATACGGAAAGAATCGGATACGAAGGCTGGAAATATGCAGGAAAAAAGCTTGGCATTCATATGAAAGATGAATTGATTGCTTCTTTTCGTGGAACCGGAGAAAAAGAAAAGCGAAGACATTTCAAAGAAGCATTTGGAAGTGAAGAGCTGTATGATGAAGCATTTACGCTTCGGACGGTATATGCAAAAGAATGGATCGATAAGAATGGGCTTCCGGTAAAGAAAGGGTTGGTGGAGCTGCTGGAGTATTTGAAAAAAGAAAATATTCCGGCGGCGCTCGCAACCTCGACAAACCGCAAGAAAGCGAGGGGTTATCTGGATATGGCAAATGTAACAGAATATTTCAGTGCATCAGTGTGCGGTGATGAAGTGAAGGCAGCGAAGCCTGCCGGTGATATCTTCATAGCTGCGGCAGAGGCGCTGGGAGTTCCGACTGAGAAATGTCTTGTTTTGGAAGACAGCCCAAATGGTCTGAAGGCTGCAAAAAATGCTGGCTGCAAAGCGATTGTAATCCCCGATCTGTCCCCGGCACCTAAGAAAGAAGAAGGCCTGTGGGATGCGAAAGTTTCGAATTTAAAAGAGGTTATAGAAATCATAAAGAATCTTTGATACAGGAGGAAATATCATGGAATATATTATTGGAATCCTGCTGCTCATCTCATTTGTAGGGTTTCGTTGGTACGGAGGCAGTGATCCGGTAACATTAGATAAGATCCGTCAGATTCCGGGAATGCGTTCCATTGTTTCTGCTGTCTATGATGTAAAACCGGGAGAAGTATGGCCGGAAGAAAGTATCAAACATCTGGTAGATGAATGCCGGGAGCATGGATTGATTTTTGATGTTGTAGAATCCATTCCGGTAGCGGAAGAGTGCAGCGTTGTCATGGCGCTTCATCCGGATGATCCTCCGTATCCGATTTTTGGACTGCCAAGAGTGATCACATGCGAGGAGAATCTGGATCGATATCTTTCTATTGTGGACAGCCCGGCTAACAGCTTGTGTCTGTGTACAGGATCCCTGGGGAGTTCGCCGAAAAATGATATCCCGGCTATGGTACGCAAATATTCTTCAATGAATCGAATTGGATTTATGCATATCCGAAATGTAAAGATCCTTCCGGATACATCATTTGAAGAGTCTGGACATCTGACACAGAATGGCTCTCTTGATATGAATGCAATTGTGAAAGCATTGGTAGAGACTGGATTTGACGGATATTTCCGCCCGGATCACGGACGTATGATCTGGGGAGAAACAGGAAAACCAGGTTACGGATTATATGACCGTGCACTCGGAACAGCTTATATTAATGGATTGATCAAGGCCAACGGTGGAGTGATCGAATAAAATTATAGAAGAGAATACAATATAAAGAGCTTCATACACAGCCTGGAAAGTTGTGTGTGAAGCTTTTTTCGCATGAATGAAAACAGTAGATTTGTTTTAAATGTGCAGATTTGGGTGTTGCGATGAATATGCCGAAAAAAGTAGATATAAGGAAAATGCATAAAAAAATCACTGATTACCATAGAAATTTGATAATAAATACAAAAATATTCTATGTTCTAAACAGAGCATAGTGATTATAATGGAATTAGTTAATTGGTTCAAGGAAAATTGAAGCAAAATGAACAAATGGGAGGAAACAAAATGAAAAAAAGAAGAGTATTAGCAGCAATTATGACAGCTACACTTGCGTTATCCCTTGCAGGTTGTGGTGGATCCTCAGGAGATTCTAAATCATCAGGATCATCAGACAGTTCCGTAGCAAATGCAGACAAACCGCTTTGCTGGTTCAACCGTCAGCCATCTAACAGTTCTACGGGAGAACTTGACAAAGAGGCTCTGAACTTCAATGATGATACATACTATGTAGGATTTGATGCTAACCAGGGAGCTGAACTGCAGGGACAGATGGTTGTTGACTACATCAAAGCTAATGCAGACAAGATTGACAGAAACGGTGACGGAGTAATCGGATATGTACTTGCAATTGGTGATATCGGACATAACGATTCTATCGCTCGTACACGTGGTGTTCGTTCTGCTCTTGGAACAGGTATTGATGCAAACGGTGAAGTTGATTCTACACCAGCAGGAACTAACGTAGACGGAAAAGCAAAAGTTGTTAAAGATGCAACTCTTGATGTAGATGGAAAGACATATACAATTCGTGAGCTTGCTTCTCAGGAGATGAAGAACTCAGCAGGAGCTACATGGGATGCAGCAACAGCTGGTAACGCAATCGGAACATGGTCAGCTTCTTTTGGAGAGCAGATCGATGTTGTTGTTTCTAACAATGACGGTATGGGAATGTCAATGTTCAACGCTTGGGCAAAAGACAACAAAGTTCCTACATTCGGATATGATGCTAACAGTGATGCTGTAGCAGCAATTGCTGAAGGATACGGCGGAACAATTTCACAGCATGCAGATGTACAGGCTTACCTGACACTGAGAGTTCTTCGTAACGCACTTGACGGAGTAGATGTTGATACAGGTATCGGTACAGCAGATGATGCTGGTAACTGCCTGACAGAAGGTGAAGACTACAGATACAGTGAAGAGGACAGATCATACTACGCATTAAACGTAGCTGTAACAGCTGACAACTACAAAGACTTTACAGATTCAACAAAGGTTTACGACAAAGTTTCCAAACAGCTTGATTCTTCTAAGAGTCCATCTAAGAAAGTATGGCTTGACATTTACAATGCATCAGATAACTTCCTGAGCTCAACATATCAGCCACTGCTTGAGAATTATGATGATCTTCTGAACCTGACAGTTGATTACATCGGTGGAGATGGACAGACAGAGTCTAACATCACAAACCGTCTTGGAAATCCAAGCGAGTACGATGCATTTGCAATTAACATGGTTAAAACAGACAATGCATCATCTTATACATCACTTCTTAAATAATAAGAGATTGATTACCAGTAAATTAATGAAACAAAGAGGGGTGTCAGAGATGATACCCTTCTTTCGCTAAGAAAAGGAAGCAGGGCTATGACAGAGGATAAGAATAAATACATCTTATCGATTAAAGGTATGAGTAAGTCATTCGGCAGAAATAAGGTTCTAAAACATATTGACCTGAATGTCAAACCTGGAACCATTATGGGACTTATGGGTGAAAATGGTGCCGGAAAATCGACAATGATGAAATGTCTCTTTGGAACCTATCAGAAAGATGAGGGGACAATTATATTAGATGGCCGGGAAGTGAATTTTTCTGGACCGAAAGATGCACTGGAAAATGGCGTAGCGATGGTACACCAGGAATTGAACCAGTGTCTGGAGAGAAGTGTTATCGACAATATGTTTCTTGGTCGATATCCAAAAAACTCTTTTGGAGTTGTTGATGAAGCAAGAATGAAAAAGGAAACATCAAATCTGTTCCGTCAACTTGGAATAACTGTGAACCTGACTCAGCCAATGAAGAAAATGTCTGTGTCACAGCGCCAGATGTGTGAAATCGCGAAAGCAATTTCATATCATTCTAAGGTGATTGTATTAGATGAGCCAACATCATCACTTACAGCACCAGAGGTAGAAAAGCTTTTCAAAATGATGCGTCAGTTGAAAGCACAGGGAATTTCACTGATTTATATTTCACACAAGATGGACGAGATTTTTGAGATTTGTGATGAAATATCAGTTCTTCGAGATGGAAGTCTTGTTATGACTAAGGATAGTAAAGATACTGATATGAATGAGCTGATCGCAGCGATGGTTGGCCGTTCATTGGATAACAGATTTCCACCTGTAGATAATGAACCGGGAGAGAAAATTCTCTCTGTACAAAATCTTTCGACAAAATATGCACCAAAGATTCAGAATGTATCCTTTGATATCAGAAAAGGAGAGATATTCGGATTTTATGGTCTGGTAGGAGCAGGACGTACGGAACTTCTGGAGACAATCTTCGGAATACGTACAAGAGCAGAAGGAAATGTAATTTATGATGGAAAAGTTATGAACTTTTCCTCTCCGAAAGATGCAATGGATCATGGATTTGCTCTGATTACAGAGGAAAGAAAAGCCAATGGTCTGTTCTTAAAAGGTGATATTACATTTAATACTACCATTGCCAATATGAGTCATTATAAGAGCGGCGTTGCATTGTCTCATGACAGAATGATACGTGCGACTGCAGAGGAGATCAAGATCATGCATACTAAATGTATGGGACCAGATGATATGATCACAAGCCTTTCCGGAGGAAATCAGCAGAAAGTTATCTTCGGTAAATGGCTGGAGCGTTCACCGAGCGTATTCATGATGGATGATCCGACCCGAGGAATTGATGTAGGTGCAAAATACGAGATTTATGAACTGATTATCAATATGGCAAAGCAAGGAAAGACAATTATTGTAGTTTCTTCAGAGATGCCTGAAATTCTTGGAATTACGAATCGAATTGGCGTTATGTCAAATGGACGTCTGGCCGGAATCGTAAATACAAAAGAGACAGATCAGGAAGAATTATTGAGACTCAGTGCGAAATATTTGTAACAGAGAGGAGTATTAGATATGGCAGAGAACAACGTAATTATTTCGGCTGAAGAAGAAGCAAAGCTTTTAAAGCCGATTGACGAATATGTTGGTAAGATACAGGCTCAGATCGATGCACTTCGTGTAGAAGGATCTGACAAAGTCAATAGTTTAAAAAATCAGATTGCAATTGCAAAAGAGAATAAGAATTTAACAAAAGAGCAGCAGAACAAGATTATTGAGGAAAGCAAAAAACAACTGGAGAAAGCAAAAGCAACAGAGGCTGCAAATAAAGAGCAGATTACAAAGTTGATTGCAGATGCAGAAGGTTATCTTTCCAAGCATTACAGCAGTGAATATTATGACATTGTTGCCAAGAGTTGTGAAGCTGAGAAGAAAGCAGAAAACAGCAGCTTTGAAAAAACTAAAACACAGATTCAGGAAGAGCATAAGAAAGCACTTGGAAGCCTGAAAGATGCAGAAGAGATCAAAGCAGAGAAGTATACATATAAGAATAAATTATATGATGCGCAGATGGCACATGAGTCCAGACTTCAGGAAATCAAGGACAGAAAACATGATGCATTTATGCATAAGTTCCATTTGATTGATCTTCTGAGAATGTCAAAATACACATTTGCTCAGAAACAGGCACAGAAAATTGAAAATTACAAATATACATTCAATATGACACAGTTCCTGTATAAGAATGGTCTGTATATTGTAATTATTCTGATCTTTATTGCTCTGTGTATCATTACACCAATTGTGAAAAATACACAGCTCTTTACAGTAACGAATATCCTGAATATCTTACAGCAGGCTTCACCGCGAATGTTCCTCGCACTTGGTGTTGCAGGCCTGATCCTCTTAACAGGTACCGACCTTTCTGTAGGACGTATGGTTGGTATGGGTATGGTTACAGCAACCATTATTATGCATAACGGAATTAACACCGGTGGTGTATTTGGTCACATTTTTGATTTTTCCAATATGGGAACAATTCCAAAAGCATTATTAGCATTAGGTGTATGTATCATTCTTACAACCGTATTTGCTATGATCGCCGGATTCTTTATGGCAAGATTTAAGATGCATCCATTCATTTCAACAATGGCGAACATGTTGATCATCTTCGGTCTTGTTACATATGCAACAAAGGGAGTTTCTTTTGGAGCAATTGATCCGGCAATTCCGAATATCTTTATTCCAAAGGCAGGAAGATTCCCAATGATTATTTTATGGGCAATCATCGCAGTAGTTGTTGTATGGTTCATCTGGAACAAGACAACATTTGGAAAGAACCTTTATGCAGTCGGTGGAAACCCGGAGGCATCAACCGTATCCGGTATTTCCGTATTCAAAGTAACAATGGGAGCATTTATCATGGCAGGTATTCTTTATGGATTTGGTTCCTGGCTCGAGTGTCTCCGAATGGTTGGATCTGGTAGTGCAGCTTATGGACAGGGCTGGGATATGGACGCTATTGCAGCCTGTGTAGTTGGTGGAGTTTCCTTTACTGGTGGTATCGGTAAGATTTCAGGAGTTGTAACTGGTGTATTGATCTTTACATCTCTGACATACTCTCTGACAATTCTTGGTATTGATACAAACCTTCAGTTTATCTTTGAAGGTATCATTATTCTGGCAGCCGTTACACTTGACTGTCTGAAATATGTACAGAAAAAATAATAGTTAAAAAAGGCTGTTTACGCAGGTAAACATAAAAGGTGAAAGCCGCCCTGCTCGTCTTATAGATGAAAGGGGCGGCTTTTATAATATAGCAGGAGTCTTAAGAGAATTCCTGCTATATTATAAAAGTCGCTGGCAGTTGTATAATGATTGTTTAGAATCCGGGACATATTTGATATAATGAATGGGGATTAAAAGTTCCCGATTTATGATAAAAAACTTGAAATAGGGACAAAAAGGGGATTAAGATGGAACGATATAAAGTAATTCTTGTGGATGATGAAGAAGAAGTCATTGATGTCATGGAAGCAAAGATCCGCTGGAATGAATTAGGGTTTGAAGTAGTAGGAAGCGCGACAAATGGAGTGAAGGCATTAGAATTGGTAGAAAAGCTTCAGCCGGATGTCGTTTTAACCGATATCAAGATGCCTTATATGGACGGACTGGAACTGGCCAGAAGAGTGCGTGCGGATTATCCGAATATATACATTATGCTCTGTACCGGTTTTGATGAGTTTGAATATGCGAAGGAAGCAGTACATCTTGAGATCAAGGAATATATGTTAAAGCCGATCAATGCGGTGGAATTATCAGAATGTCTGACAAGGTTAAAAGATACGTTAGATAAAGAACGGGAAGAGAAGTTAAATGTAAAGAAACTGGAAGATTATTTCCAGGAAGCGCTCCCGGCATTAAAATCTAATTTTTTGATCTCACTGATTGAAGGAAGAGTGAGTGAAGAAGATTACAAGAGATTTCTGACAGCATATCAGATCGATATGAAGGGACCGCTTTTTTGCTGTGTTGTATTTCATACTTCGGCGAATCATGTACCGGAGGGGATGGATTCGCTGCTTTTGTCCATGTCGGTAGACCGGGAAATCAAGCAGAGGCTGGCAGAAAAATGGAAGTGTCAGGAGTTTATCTATCTTGGTAATACAGTTTTAGTACTGGAAGTGGACACGGAGGAGAATCTTGTTCAGATTACCGATGAATGTGACAGGTTCTGTCGATGGGCCTATCGGATTATGGGAGCAGTTGTCACAGCAGGAGTAGGAACGACATGTGAAAGTCTTTATGATATCAGTACATCCTACGAAGGCGCCAGAGAAGCAGTTTCCTATAGAGTTTTGTATGGAACAAAGCGGGCAATCAATATTGGAGAAATCGTACCAAAAGAATCGAAAATACAGACGCAGCAGGAAGAAGCGAGAATGCATGAGCTATTTCGTGCTATTCATGTAGGCGATGAGGAAGAGATTGAGAAAGCGGCCAGAAAAGAGATTGAAAAACTTCATAAAAATGCAAAGACGATTGGACAGTACAACCTTGCTACCATGGAGATCGTAAGCGGCTACTTTAAATTCTGCTCCAATAATTCACTGGATTTTAATGAAATGTCCGGAAATGTACCGAATTTATATCAAAAAGTATCCCAGATGGATGAAAGTGCACTGACATCCTGGATCATAGGTATGTCGCTGAAAATCAGCGAACAGTTGAAAAATGCCAGAAACAGTACGTCAAGACGTCTTGTGACAGAGGCTCAGAATATTGTGAGAGAAAGATATATGGAGTCTGAGATCACGCTTGATGATGTGTGTTCAGCACTTGGAGTTTCCAATTCATATTTTTCTTCCATATTCAAAAAGGAGATGGGAAAATCTTTTATTTCTTATCTGACCGATTACAGGATGGATATTGCGGCAGAGATGATACTGAATACGACAGAAAAGAGTTATACCATTGCAGAAAAAGTAGGATATCTGGATGCAAATTATTTCAGCTATGTTTTTAAAAAGAGATTTGGGATGTCACCTTCGAAATATCGGAATGAACATTTAAAGAAATAATCCATATGAGGGGAAAAGAAAGCGTGAAGAAAAGAAAAGGCGGATTTAACATACAATCCATTATCATGTCTGTTCTTATGGCATCGACACTGATTACAATTACTATAATGGGATTGTTGCTTTACCACAGATTCAAACTGGCAATGGATAATACCGCTGTATCGAATACGGAAGCAACGGTCGAAAGCAGCGTGGACCGGTTGAATTCTGATCTGTTAGATATCAGACAGATTTTTAATGCGGCTAACTACAATATTATTCAGGAATTTGATATTTCCAGTCAGGAATTTGCAAAGCAGTTCAGTCTGCTGTATGAGACGAATTCAGATAAGATACAGAGTATGGCATTGTATGGAAGTGACGGAAATCTTATTGCTTCAGAGCCGGTATCTTTAGAAAAAGAAAATGTAGAGATTAAAAACCAGGACTGGTATCAGAATGCGGAAAATGCGATTGAAAATATTCATTTTTCCATGCCTCATGTACAGAACTTGTTCCAGGACGGAACTTATCGGTATCATCGAGTCATTTCGCTCAGCCGTTCGGTTGATATTAATGACGGAGATAGACCGGGGAGCGGAGTGCTTCTGGTAGATATGAAATATTCTGTTGTTGAAAATGTTTTAAAGCAGATCAATGAGTCTTCGGACGGAGTTTACTATTATGTTTGTAATCGGGACGGGGAGCTTCTCTATCATCCAAGAAGAGCAGAGATAGACCGTGAATTATTCAAAGAGAACAGCCTTAAGGTAGCAGGATATGAGGATGGAGTCTATGAGATATCGTCTGGCAATGGTAAAGAAAATGTTATTGTCGGAAGTATTTCCTATACAGGCTGGAAACTGATCGGTGTGATACCGGAAAGTGTGCAGACAGCCAATATTAACAACTTCAGATATTATATTTTTACAACGATCATTATATTGATGATGCTGCTTTTGGAGGGAAACCGTTTAATTTCCCAGAAAGTATCAAAGCCGCTCCGCGAGTTAGATGCTTCCGTGAAGGCTTATGAAGCCGGAGAAAAACCGGATATTTATATTGGAGGCTCTTTGGAAGTACGACATCTTGGACATTCCGTGCAGAAATCATATGAACAGATTGAACAGTTGATGGAAGAAATTATGCGTCAGCAAAACGAGCGGAGAAAAAGCGAACTGGATGCGCTTCAGAGCCAGATCAATCCACATTTTCTTTATAATACGTTGGAATCTATCACCTGGATGGTAGAAGCACAGAAGAATCGAGAAGCGGTCATTATGATTTCTGAGCTTGCAAAACTGTTGAGAGTCAGCCTGTCAAGGGGCAAGACGATTATTTCAATCAAGGATGAACTTCAGCATAGCCGTAGTTATATGAATATTCAACTGGTACGCTATAAAGAAAGATTTAAGATAGATTTTCAGATAGATGAAGAACTTTATAATTACTGTATTGTAAAGCTGGTCATCCAGCCTATTTTGGAAAATGCAATCTATTACGGAGTCGGACATATGGATGAAGACGATGATGGAAGAATTGTAGTATCCGTGGAAAAGAAAGACAATGATATATACATTAGTATAGAAGATAATGGAATGGGAATGCGCAAAGAAGTGTTGGAAAATATTTTGACAGATAACAACAAAGTTCCAAAACATGGGTCAGGAGTCGGAGTTATTAATGTTCATTCCCGAATTAAACTGATGTTTGGTGAAGGATACGGACTTACTGTCTACAGTGAACCTGATGAAGGAACGAAAGTCGTTATTCACATTCCGGCAATCCCATACACAAAAGAAAATGCAGAAAAGCTGGAAATGCAAAAATACAGCCAGAGGGGGAAAGCACATGAAAAAGAATAAAATAACATTCTTTGCTATGGAATTGATTCTTCTTGTATTGGCACTGTTTTTTGTGTGGAAGATTTTTATTCAGAACGTGCCGGAAAAAAGAGTAGCTGTAATACTTCCGGAATCCGGAGACCAGAGATGGGATTCTCTGATCAAAGGAATGAAGCAGTCGGCAAAAGAGAATCATATACATCTGGTCATTTGCAACACAGATGATATTGAAAATGCAGAAGCAGAAAAAGAAGCTATCGAAGAGCAGAAAAATAATCATATCGATGCATTTATTGTGCTTCCTGCACCTGGAACAGATACAAAAGAGATGTTGACAAAAGAATGTTCAGATGTTCCGGTTATTTTGGTCGTGGAAGATCTGTATACCGAAGACGCAGAAGCAACATCGAAGTTTTCGGTAGTCGCACCAGATTACTATGAGATGGGAAAATATATTGGCGGACAGATAAATTCAAGAAAACAGACCATAGGAATTGTTGTGGGAAGGAAAGATACGGAAGCGGCAGCCAGTGCAGTCCGCGGGCTTACGGATGCACTGGAAGGTTCCGACTGTCAGATCCTATGGCATTATTATCAGGAAAAAGACCAGGATGTCTGCGAGAAAGTGAAAGAACAGCCAAAAGTAGATATGCTGGTAGTGTTAGATCCCGGTGCATTAGATCAACTGGGAGACCAGTTTGAAGAAACGCAGGAAGAAACGCAGGAGGAAGCACAGGAAGAAACACAAGAACAGGGAGCAGGAACGAAGATTTATGGGATCGGAAGCAGTATGAAAGCAATTGCACTTCAGGATTACGGAAAGACACAAGGGCTTGTCGTACTGGATGGATATGAGATAGGATATAAAAGTGTAGAAGAAATTGCAAAGAAAATAAAAAACAGACTTTACAAAATGGAAAGCCACGAAACGGAAGTAAAGATTATGGATCAGGATACTAAGCTTTTAGATGACGAAATAGAAAGGTTTTTATATTCCTATGAGTAAAAAATGTAGAAAAAAAAGTGTCTGTGCAGTTGTTGTAATGGTAGCGATGCTGTGTATTTCCGGCTGTGGATCAGGAAAAATAAAATCTGATAAAGTGTTGCGTGTAGGTGTTGTAACATATACACAGGATGATCCTTTTATCAATGCATTGGCAGATAAGCTAAAAGAAAATCTGAAATCTATGGAAACAGAAGATATGAAGATTACCGTATCTGTAAAAAATGGAAATGATGATCAGCAGGATCAGAATGATATAGTGGAAGAGATGATTGATGCCGGTTGTGATGTTTTGTGCGTCAATCTGGTAGACAGAACTGCTCCGTCCCGGATCATCAGGCTGGCAAAACAGAATGACATCCCGATTATTTTCTTTAACAGGGAACCGGTCTGGGAGGATTTGATGCAGTGGGAAGACCTGTATTATGTAGGTTGTGATGCAGAACAATCTGGAGTGATGCAGGGAGAGATAGCGGCAGATTATATTAAAAATCATCCGGAAGTAGACAAGAATCAGGATGGTGAAATACAATATGTATTGTTGGAAGGAGAAGCTGGGCATCAGGATGCAATCAGCAGAACGGATTTCTCTGTAAAAACATTGATCGAGAAAGAGGTAAATCTGGAAAAATTAAGTTATCAGTTCGCAGATTGGAACCGGGGACAGGCCGAAAACCGGATGAACCGCCTGATCAGTCAGTATAAAGATGGAATTGAACTTGTCATTTCTAACAATGATGAAATGGCACTTGGAGCTGTGGAGGCATATCGAAAAGCCGGATATGAACAGGCAGAGTGGCCGGTCATTTTCGGTATTGATGGATTAGATGATGCATTGGAAGCAATAAAAGCTGGTGAAATGCAGGGAACAGTGTATAATGATAAAGAAGATCAGGCGTTGCAGATAGCGAAGCTAGCTGTAGAGATTTTCCGAGGAGAAGATGTGAACCGAAACAAGTTAAAAGAAGGCAGGTATTATGTTTCTGAGTATCAGCCGGTATACAGCAGTAATGTGGAAGATTTTATAAAAAGACAGACGAGGTAAGAAGTGAATGGAAGCAGCATGGATCGAGACATTTTATCAGGAGACAGATGCGCCAAAAAGGCTGGAATTACTAAAACAGAATACAGAAAATGAATTAACGCAGGCGGATGTGTTCCGAAAAAAATTATGGGTCGCCAGATATGGAAAGAGAAAACCGACAAAAGATGCATTCGTAGGAAGCCTGATGGAACTGAAATGTCTGGCAGAAGGCACATCGTTAGATTTTGGCGGACAAAGAAGAAAACAGGCAGCAAAGATTATTAGTACATTATGTCTGGCAGATGCAGATTCTTTGAACGAAGAATTAAGAGAAAATCTTCTACTGGAATTAAAAAATGTCTTTTTGAAATTTATGGAAGTCAGCAGAGACGGAAGAGGATTTACTTCACTTGTGTTTGGAATGGGACAGCTATCGGATGAGGGAGTTGTGAAAAAAATCGCGGAACAGATCAGCACCATTGCATTTCAGGCACCCCATGCATTGCACATGGATAAAGAATTTGCCCTTCTACAGGAGGCGGCACTTCAGGCATTTCGTCAGGAATACCCGAACCGGGAACATTTTCTGAAAAAATAAGCATGTTAAATATATTAACATATAAAATCATACAGGAAAGGCAGGAACTATATTTTGAAAAAATGGAATGATGTATATCAGATGGTAAAAAATGGAGATTTGGACGCGTCACTTCTGAAGACCGGGTGTGAGAATCTGAAGGCAGCAAGAGAAAGAGCCACACATGTGATGGAAGGATTTAAGGAGAGCTTTGGAGCAACAGAAGATACGATGGTCGCACTTTGTTCTGCGCCTGGGCGTACAGAAATCTGTGGAAATCATACCGATCATCAGCATGGACGAGTGCTGGCGGCAGCAGTGAATCTGGATTTTCTGGCATGTGTCGCATTAAACGGAACGAGTGTTGTGCATTTTCAGTCAGAAGGCTGGCCAATGACAAGTGTTGATCTTGCTGATCTGGAAGTGAAGGAAGAAGAAAAAGAAACAACTGCTTCTCTGATAAGAGGTGTGCTGTCCAAGCTTCATAAAGCAGGATATCCGGTAGCAGGCTTTGATATGTATGTGACATCAACGGTATTGCCTGGATCCGGACTGTCTTCCTCCGCAGCGTGTGAGGTGCTGATTGGAACAACGGGAAATCATCTGTTTTGTCAGGACAAGTTTGATGCAGTAGAAATCGCAAAAATCGGTCAGGCAGCAGAAAATGAATATTTTGGTAAGCCGTGTGGATTGATGGATCAGACTGCTTCTTCCGTGGGAGATGCAGTAGCCATTGATTTTAAAGATCCGGCAAACCCGATAGTAAGATCCATCAATGCGGATCTTACAGGACTGGGACTTGCACTTTGTATCATCGACTGTGGTGCGGATCATGCAGCACTTACCAATGAATATGCGTCTATTCCGGAAGAAATGAGCAAAGTGGCAGCGCATTTTGGTAAAAAAGTACTTCGCGAAGTCAAAGAAGAAGATCTGCTGGCAGATCTGGCACAGGTCAGAAAAGAAGCAGGAGACAGGGCAGTTCTCAGGGCTTTACATTTCTATGCAGATGACAGAAGAGCAGCAGAGGAAGCAGATGCACTGGAGCGGAAAGATAAAGAGGCGTTTTTAAATCTTGTAAAAGAGTCAGGACGTTCTTCATGGGAACTTCTTCAGAATATTACACCGGCAGCAGCCATCACACATCAGGACATGGCAGTTGCATTGGCCGTGGCTGAGAAAGCGCTGAATGGAAAGGGCGCATGCCGCGTACATGGAGGTGGATTTGCCGGAACAATCCAGGCATTTGTCCCGGTGGAAGATGTGTGTGAATTTAAGAAAACGATGGAAACTATGTTGAGTGAAGGATGCTGTCATGTATTGAGTATCCGTCCGGCTGGTGGACTTATCCTTTAAAGAATGAGGGGGAAATGAGATGAATCGAAATGAAGCAATTACTGCGTTAGTGAATTATGCATTGGAGAAAGAGCTGATCGAGCAGGAAGAAAAAGTATGGGCAGTAAACCGGATCTTGGAGGTTATGCAGGCAGATTCTTTCTCATGGGAAGAGTCAGCAAAGGGAAAAGAAGCTGGTCTGACAGAGATACTGGACACATTGATCGATGATGCATATGAGCGTGGCGTACTGGAAGAAAATTCAGTCGTATACCGTGATCTTTTTGATACAAAACTCATGGGCAGCCTGACACCGCGACCGGTACAGGTGATGAAGAAGTTTCAACAACTTCAGGAAGAATCTTCCCAGAGGGCAACGGACTGGTATTATCAGTTCAGTCAGGACACGAATTATATCCGAAAGGACAGAGTTGCGAAAGATATCCGTTGGAAGACCGAGACAGAATATGGTGAGATTGACATTTCCATCAACCAGTCAAAACCGGAAAAAGATCCAAAAGCAATCGCAGCAGCAAGAAACCAACCAGCTTCCGATTATCCACGCTGCATGCTCTGCGAGGAGAATGTGGGATATGCCGGACGACTCAATTATCCGGCAAGGCAGAATCACCGTATTGTACCAGTGACAATCAACAATACTGACTGGTATTTGCAGTATTCTCCATATGTATATTACAATGAACACTGCATCTGTTTTAATAAAGTGCATACACCGATGAAAATTGATAAAGCCTGCTTTGCGAAGTTATTAGATTTTGTAAGACAGTTCCCGCATTATTTTGTTGGTTCCAATGCAGATCTTCCGATTGTTGGAGGATCCATTCTGGCGCACGATCATTTCCAGGGCGGACATTATACATTTGCAATGGAACGCGCACCGATTGAGACGGAGATTTCTTTTGAAGGATACGAAGATGTAAAAGCAGGAATTGTAAAATGGCCAATGTCTGTTATTCGTTTAAATGCAAAAGAATCGGAAAGATTAATTGATCTTGCGGATAAAATTCTTGGAAGTTGGCGTGGGTATACAGATGAAGCAGCTATGATTCTTGCAGAGACAGATGGAGAACCTCACAATACAATCACCCCAATTGCCCGTCGCAGAGGAGAAGATTTTGAATTAGATCTGGTGCTTCGAAACAATCTGACAACGCCGGATCATCCACTTGGAATTTATCATCCACATGAAGAGTTCCATCATATTAAGAAGGAAAATATCGGCCTGATTGAAGTTATGGGATTGGCAATTCTTCCGGGACGTCTGAAAAAAGAGCTGGAGGCAGTGGAAGAAAAACTCCTTTCCGGTGAGGATATGACAGAAGATCCGCTGACCAAGTCTCATGCAAAGTGGGCGGCAGATATTGCAGCGAACTACGAAATTACAGCAGAAAATGTAAAAGAAATCGTTCAGAAAGAGACTGGAATTGTCTTTTCAAAAGTTCTGGAACAGGCCGGAGTTTACAAACGGACACCAGAAGGAAAAGAAGCATTTTTAAGATTTATAAATCAAGTATAAAGTGACAAGAGATTCAAACTTAAAGCATACGGTTTAATTCTAAAATTTTAGAAAATTATTTGCCAAAAGCGTGTACATAATACTGCCTTTGTGTTATACTGCTTTACGTTTCTATAAGAAGTAGTATTAGAAACTATGTATTAGAATAATTCATTCTGTAAGCCTGATATTTTCGGGGTATGCAAAGGAAATCAGAACAATATAGAATCGTAATTTCATGAGATGAGAGGTAGTAGTTATGCAAAAGAAAGTTCAGATCGTCAGTGACGGATCACTGGATCTTCCACAGGAAATCACAGATGCACATGATATAGAAGTCGTACCATTTTATGTATCATTTAACGGTGAGACTTATCAGAAAGAAATAGAAGAGATTGGAATTCGGGAATTTTATCAGGAAATGGTAGACCACCCGGATGTATTTCCAAAATCATCTATGCCGTCAGTAAATGATTTTTATCAGATATTTGTAAAAAGTGCAAAGGAAAATATTCCGGTGATTTGCATCTGTATTACGACAAAATTCAGTGGCTCCCTGCAATCTGCAACGGTTGCAAAAGAGATGGTAAAGGACGAATATCCAGAAGCCAGGATCACAGTTATTGATTCCACGGTCAATACCGTTCTTCAGGGACTTTTTGTACTGGAGGCATGCAGAATGCGTGACATGGGATTGGATTATGAGGAAATCATTGAAAGAATCCTTCCTATCCGTGAGACCGGCCGGATCTTCTTTACAATCGGAAGCATTGATTATTTAAGGCATGGCGGACGAATCGGAAAACTTGCGGGGATAGCAGCAGGTGCACTGGGGATAAAACCGATGATCACATTGAAAGAAGGGGAAATCTTCAGTTCCGGACTTGCAAGAAACCGCATCAAATCTATGAAAAAGGTTGTGGAGATGACAAAAGATTATCTGGATGAAATCAACGCAAAACCAGGCGAGTACAGCTTCTGCATCGGCTATGGATATGATTATGAAGAGGCAGTCAAATTCCGGGAGATGTTAAAAGATCTCGTAAAAGAACGTCTCGGAATCGAAGAGATTGAAATCCACCAGATCGGTGCGACGATTGGAGTACACACAGGACCATATCCAATAGGGGTTGGAATTATAAAAAAAGCAGAAATAAATAATTAGTTATTACGGAGATAGCCGTTCCTGAACTTTGAGGTAACTGTGAGGTGACCACAAAAGATTAGGACGGCTATTTTTGTATTCATAACATACATTTCACCGCATACATATAATGGAATAAGGTAATATCAATGCAAAAAACTCCAGTTACACTGTCAGCGATGAAGATCATATATTACTTAGATATAGCTAACATCTATAGCTGGATATTGATTATAGGTTTGAGCAAAAACCGATATTTCATATTAAACCTATTGACTAGCTAGGAAAAGAGTGATAACATTGCTTTCATGAAATCGAAAGGAGCAAGAGATTAAAAATCGTGAGAGAGGGGTAAGGCAATGAACTGGGAATTTATTATCAAATATTTGCCAATGTATGAACGAGCTGCCTTGTTGACTGTAAAACTTGGATTATCCGGAGTTATCTGTGCGATTATCGTCGGACTGATCTGTGCAATCATCCAGTATGAAAAAGTACCGGTCGCAAGACAAATTGTAGCGGTCTATATCGAACTCAGTCGAAATACACCACTGCTTGTACAATTATTTTTTATATATTATGGACTTCCAAAGATTGGAATCCAGACAGATCCGCAGACATGTGGAATCGCAGGACTGACATTTCTTGGAGGAAGTTATATGGCAGAAGCGTTTCGAAGCGGACTGGAGACAGTCGCAGAGGTTCAGACAGAAAGCGCATTGAGCCTCGGCATGAACCGTCTGCAGGTTATGCGGTACGTGGTACTGCCACAGGCATTTTCAATAAGTGTACCGGCCTTTATGGCAAATGTAATCTTTCTTTTGAAAGAAACGAGTGTCTTTAGTGCAGTCAGTCTTATGGACCTTATGTTTACCGCAAAAGACTTAATCGGACTTTATTACAAGACAACAGAAAGCCTGTTTTTACTGGTAGTCTTTTATCTGTTGATCTTACTTCCAATTTCGATATTGGGAAGTCTCTTGGAAAGGAGGCTGCGTTATGCCGGATTTGGGGATTAGTGTTTTATTAAAAGGACAGAACTTCATGCGAATGCTGGCAGGACTTGGAGTGGCACTGAAGATTAGCCTGATTTCCGTAGTCATAAGCATTCCACTTGGAATCGTACTGGGAGTTTTGATGACCTGGAAAAATCCAATTACCAAAGCGATTCTTCGCATTTACCTGGAAATTGTACGAATCATGCCACAAATGGTACTGTTATTTCTCGTATTTTTCGGGACAACGCGAGCGTTTGGCTGGGACTTATCAGGAGAAAATGCATCAATTATAGTATTTACATTCTGGGGAGCAGCTGAAATGAGTGACCTGGTAAGAGGGGCGCTTATCAGTATCCCGAAACATCAATATGAAAGCAGCGAGGCATTAGGATTGAGCAAAGTGCAGACTTATTGGTACATTATCATTCCGCAGACACTTCGCAGACTCATTCCGCTATCCATCAATCTGATCACACGAATGATCAAAACTACAAGCCTGATCCTGATGATCGGTGTGGTGGAAGTGCTGAAAGTCTCACAGCAGATTATCGAGGCAAATCGAATGAGCAGTCCAAATGCTGCATTTGGCATTTATCTTGTAGTATTTTTATTATACTTTTTTGCATGCTGGCCAATCAGTATGCTAGCAAAATATCTGGAAAGAAGATGGAGGTGATAGATTGTGGCAGAGACATTACTTACAGTAGAACATCTGATAAAAAAATATGGAGATCAAGTCATCTTAGATGATGTAAGTCTTGACGTAAAGAAAGGTGAAGTCATTGTGGTAGTCGGTCCAAGTGGCTGTGGAAAGAGTACATTACTTCGATGTATCAATGCCCTGGAGCCAATCCAGGGCGGCGTGGTCAAACTGGGAAGTGAGGTCATTGACCCGAAAAGCAAATCTCTGACCCGCCTCAGACAGAAAATAGGAATGGTGTTTCAAAGCTATGATTTGTTTCCACATCTGACTGTATTAGATAATATTTTACTGGCACCTACGAAAGTCCAAAAACGCTCAAAAGATGAAGTGAAAAAAGAAGCCATGAAGCTTCTTAGAAGAGTTGGACTGGAAGAAAAAGCCGGAAGTTATCCAAGAGAGCTTTCCGGAGGACAGAAGCAGCGAGTTGCAATTGTCCGTGCATTGTGCATGCACCCGGAAATCTTACTTTTCGATGAAGTAACAGCAGCACTTGACCCGGAAATGGTCCGTGAAGTACTGGACGTAATCTTAGACCTGGCAGCGCAAGGCAGAACGATGATAATTGTTACCCATGAAATGCAGTTCGCCAGAGCTGTCGCAGACCGGATCATATTTCTGGAAGGCGGAAAAATACAAGAAGATGAAACACCAGATGAGTTTTTCGAACACCCGAAGACAGATCGGGCGAAGAAATTCTTGAATACATTTACATTTGAGTCTGTAAAGAGAGATATTTGAATCCATCTGTAACAGGAAATTTTTAGAAAAAGCAAGACTCATAAGAGTTTTGATATAAGAAATGAGACAAGGAGAGTTTGTATTATGAAAAATGGAAAACTGAAAAAATTAATTACACTGGCAACCGTAGTCGCAAGTACATTTGCACTTGTAGCATGCGGAAGCTCAAGCTCCGATGATTCTAAAGGAAGCGATTCCTCAGCAAAAAAAGATTCCGGAACTGTTTATCGTACATTAGATGAAATCAAAAAAGACGGAACAATCAATATCGGAGTATTTTCCGATAAGAATCCATTTGGATATGTTGATGAAAACGGTGAATATCAGGGATATGATGTATACTTCGCGAACAGAATCGGTAAAGATCTCGGTGTAAAAGTCAACTTTGTATCTACAGAAGCTGCAAACCGTATCGAGTATCTGCAGACAGGAAAAGTTGATCTGATCCTTGCAAACTTCACAGTCACAGACGAGCGTGCAGAAGAAGTAGACTTCGCACTTCCGTACATGAACGTAGCACTTGGAGTTGTATCTCCGGACAGCAACGTTATCAAGAGCCTGGACAACTGGAACAGTAAAGACCAGATGATCGTCATCTCCGGAACAACAGCAGAGACTTACCTGACAGAGAATTATCCGGACATTCCACTTCAGAAATATGATTCCTACGCAACAGCAAAGAACGCTCTGGAAAATGGAAATGGTGTAGCATGGGCAAACGACAACACAGAGGTTATCGCATTTGCACTTCAGAACAAAGGTTACACAGTTGGAATCTCTGAACTTGGAAATAAAGACACCATTGCACCAGCAGTATCCAAAGGAAACGATACATTGCTTGATTGGGTAAATGAGGAAATCAAATCACTTGGTGATGAACAGTTCTTCCACAAAGATTACGAAGAGACACTTGTAGACACTTACGGAAAAGACTACGAAGAGGATCTGGTTGTAGAAGGTGGAGCAGTGAAATAGATTCAAGGTAGTCTCACTGGATTAAAAGAGAATAATAAAAGTAAGAAGAAATGAGCTGGCCGAAAGGTCAGCTTGTTTTTATGTATGGGGGAAATAAAAAAGAAACGAGCAACCTTTTCCAGTCATAAGACCTTACTCAGTAACAAAACCCATTTCTAATGACAATACTAATATAAATATAAAAATATGTCGAGATATATTTGTGATATGGTAAAATAAAAAAAGAAACGAGCACCCCGTTTGAGCTAGAGCTGTGCGGTAACAAACCCATTTCTTATATTTATACTAATAGAAAAAGAAGAATAAGTTAAGATATAAATTGTAAGGAATAGAAGACTAGCAAAATTGGTTTAAAAATCCGAAACTTAAAAAATGAAAATAAAGTGGAGCTGTGAATTTTATACCCCACCTGTTTTGGTAGAATATTGTAAATGATAGGTAAAAGAGAGAAGTTGAGTAAAATACCATATGTTGTAAGATTCAGAAGGGAGAATGTTATATGAATTATCTGGTTATTGATTTGGAAATGTGCAAGGTGCCGAGAGATTATCGCAGTAAAGGATACAAATATGCGAATGAAACGATACAAATCGGAGCGGTGCTTCTGGATGAAGAGTTCAAGAGAATTGGAACACTCAGTCAGTTCGTACACCCAGAACATGGTGTGATAGATTATTTTATTGAAAATCTGACAGGTATCAAGAACGGTCAGGTGAAGCATGCGCCGAGACTTCAGGAAGCGTTATTGCATATGCTCAACTGGATTGGTGACAGAGAGTACAAAGTCTATGCCTGGAGTGGAAGTGACCGTGCCCAGATTCTTCATGAGATAAAAGCAAAAAATATTGTAGATGAAAAGATTGCGTCCTTTATGGAAGAATCTAGATGGGTGGACTATCAGGACATATTTATGATGAGGTACGAGATGTCCAGAAAAATGAGTCTGGAAGAAGCATTGGGACGGGCTGACATTGATCCGGAAGGAAGATTCCACGATGGACTAAACGATGCGGTCAATACAGGTCTGCTGATTGAAAAGTTAGAGTTAAACCCAGATTATCAACTGGTAAGTTATGAGATGCCAGAGAAACCTTCCGAGCACCTTAGCAGTTCACTTGGAGAACTATTTGCTGGTATGGAGCTGAAGCTGGCGTAAGAATTAAAACGACAAAATACATAGCTGTACCATATTCTCCCCACCTATGATACAATGAAACTATCATCAGGTGAGGAGGAAGACTGAGATGCCAAAAGGAAAGAATCAGAAGTTCAAATTATATCGACTTGCACAGATTATGTTAGAAAATACAGATGAAGAGCACTATATTACGATGCCAGAGATTAAGGAAAAGCTGGAAGAATACGAAGTCACCGCGGATCGGAAAAGTATTTATAATGATCTGAAAGATCTGGAAAAGCTGGGGATAGAAGTTGAAGGTGAGCCGGTAGGAAACAGGTATCATTATCATGTAGTTGAGCGTCCGTTTGAACTTCCGGAATTAAAACTTCTGGTAGATGCAATACAGTCTTCGAAATTCATCACCCAAAAGAAGACAAATACACTGATTAAAAAACTGGAGAAACTGGTCAGCAAATATGACGCACAGAAACTGCAGCGACAAGTCTATGTGTCCGGCAGAATCAAGGCCATGAACGAAAGCATTTATTATACAGTTGATGCGATTCATAATGCTATATCAGAGAACCGAAAAATCAAGTTCCAGTATTATCAGTGGAATGTGAAAAAAGAAATGGAACTTCGGCATGACGGCGCATGGTATCATATCAGTCCATGGGGACTTTCTTGGGACGATGAAAATTATTATCTCGTCGGATATGACTCAGAGGCAGAACTGATCAAGCATTATCGCGTAGATAAAATGCTTCGTATCAAAATGTCCACAGAAGCACGCGAAGGAAAAGAACATTTTAAGCAACTGGACATGGCAGATTATGCAAAGAAAAGTTTCGGAATGTTCGGTGGAAAAGAAAAGACCGTAAAACTTCTGGTAGATAACCGCTTGGCCGGAGTTATCATTGATCGATTCGGAAAAGATATTATGCTCATACCAGCAGACGAAAATCATTTCACCGTAAATGTAGATGTACACGTCAGCAAGCAGTTCTTGGGTTGGGTATTCTCACTGGGCGAACAGGTGAAAATACTCTCGCCAGAGGAAGTCGTAGAACAGATGCGGAGAGAAATGAAAAGACTGGTAGAGCAGTATGGCGAATAGAAAGGCTCTACTTAGAAAATGAAACCCCAATGTATATAGGAGAAGTTGATAAAAACTGAAATTGCGACTTCACGGTATGGTTTGCGAAAGATGTTTTCGCTTGCAAATAAAAGCATATAGTGAATAGGAAAATGTCAACAAGGAGGATGTTATGGCACAAGGTGTAATTTATATATTGACGAATCCATCATTTCCAGAATATGTAAAGATTGGCTATGCAGCAAAGCTTGAAGAAAGACTGAGACAACTAAATAGAAGCGAAGCGATTCCATATGCATTTCGCGCATATGCGACTTACGAAGTAGAATCAAATCTGACAGATGTAGTATTTCATGATTTGATTGACAGACTGAACCCAGACTTACGATCTATCGAAACATTTGCCGGAAGAGAGCAAAAAGAGAGTTCTATGCGATGAGTCCGGAAGATGCCTATAGCTTATTAGAATGCATTGCAAAGATAAGTGGAACAGAAGCCCGATTGAAAAAGTTGACACCGGAAGGTCACGAGACATTAGATGAAGAGATGGAAAATGAAATTGCAAGAGAAGCTAGACGTGGGCCATTTCGTTTCAGCAAATACGGAATACCAGTGGGTGCTAAAATTAAGTACATCAATGATCCGTCAATTGAGGTGGTTGTGGTAGATGACAGACATGTGTCATATAAAGGCGTGACAACCTCTACATCAGCACTGGCAAAGGAATTGTTGGAAAGTGAGTACCAGGTACAGGGGACCGCATATTTTACATATGAAGGAGAAAAGCTGACGGACATAAGAGACCGGATGGAGAATAGTTAAGAGAAATATGCTCGCTTTTGTAACATGTTTTTATGGTATAATATAAAAAATTACATGTTAGGGAAATGAGCAAATGAAAGCAAAAGAAAGAGTTTTTAATAATGTAACTGAACAGCGTAGAAAAATGATGAGTAAAATCAGAGGAAAGAATACAACAATTGAAGTTACATTGCAAAAGGCTCTATGGGCAAAAGGATATCGATATAGAAAGAATTATAAAAGGCTTCCGGGGTCACCAGATATTTGCCTGACGAAATATCGTATAGCTATTTTCTGTGACAGTGAATTTTTCCACGGAAAAGATTGGGAAGTATTAAAAGCCAAAGTGGAAAAAGGAAATAACGGAGAATATTGGTCTAAAAAAATTCAAGAAAATATAACACGAGACAATGAGAAAGATAAGGCCTTGAATGCTTTGGGCTGGACTGTGATTCATTTTTGGGGAAAAGATATTCTTAAGAAAACAGATGAATGTGTAAAAGTGATTGAAGAAACCATTTTTGAACTGGAAATGGAAGAAGTAACATTTGAAGAGGAATAATTTATGGAATATTTGTTAGAGTATGATGAAACCAATCCGATATCGATTGAAACATATGGAAAAAGATTAATTGGGAAAACATTTCAAGACATCTGTGACGAAGATGATATGCGAAAAGCAGCAGTTGTCAGAGAGACAGAAAACTATGAAGTAAAACATGAAAATAAAAAAAGAAAAGGCGGATTGGGAGAACTGGTTGAAGAACGATATTTTCATTATCAGTCTAATAATGATGCCCGACCAGATTTTGATAAAGCTGGTGTAGAACTGAAAGTGACTCCATATAAAATTAATAAAAATGGAAGCATTTCAGCAAAAGAGCGATTGATTTTAACGATGATAGACTATTGTAAAGTTGTAAATGAATCTTTCGAAGAAAGTCATATGTGGGCAAAAGCTCGGTTAATTTTGCTGGTCTATTATTTATATAGGCAAGAAATTAAAAATCGGCTGGATTATAAAATTGATTATGTTCAATTATTTTCACCCCCGGAAGAAGATATGAAAATAATTGAACATGATTTTAATGTAATTAAGGATAAAATATGTGCGGGAAAAGCACATGAATTATCAGAAGGAGATACTCTTTATTTAGGAGCAGCTACGAAAGCAGCAACTTCTGAGGATAGACGTGAGCAGCCATTTAGTGATGAGTTGGCAAAACCAAGAGCATTTGCTTTCAAAAATTCATATATGACATATGTACTGAACAATTATATTGTTCCTGGTAAAAAGACATATGAATCGATTGTAGAAGGAAACATAGAAGAATCATTTGAGGACTATGTAGTAAAGAAAATAGATGAACATTGTGGAAGCAGTGAATTAGAACTATGCTATAAATATGAAGTGAACATTGATAAGAAACCAAAAGATTTAGGAGCTATTCTCGCTTATCGAATGTTAGGCATAAAAAGCAACAAAGCAGAAGAATTTGTAAAAGCAAATGTTGTAGTAAAAACTATTAGGATTGAAAACAATAATAAAATTAAAGAACATATGTCATTCCCGATATTTCGGTTCAAAGAATTAATAGAAGAGGATTGGGAAAATTCCACATTTGGAAATTATTTAAGAGAAACAAGATTTTTGTTTGTGGTATATAAATTTGATGAAAATGGAGAATTGAGGTTAAGAGGTGCACAATTCTGGAATATGCCGTATGAAGATTTGGAAGGAAATGTAAGGAAAGTCTGGAAAGAAACCAAACAGATTTTGATTAATGGTTTAGAAGTTGAAAAGGTCAATGGTAAAAACTACAATAATTTTCCTAAGGCTTCTGATAATCCTATATGTCATGTTCGTCCACATGCAAGAAACGCCCAAGACGTAGATGAATTACCGGATGGACGCATGTTTCCGAAACAATGTTTTTGGTTAAATAAAGAATACATATTGTCGCAGTTAGACGAGAATTTTTTGGAGGAGTAAGATGTCAGGAAAAAAGAAAATAGCATATCCCATTGAGTTACCATTTACGATACAGGAACCTATATTATTAAATAATGCAATAGACAAGTATCAACTACATAAAGAATTAATTGATCAATTATTAAATGCTTTGAAGGGGTCATTTCATGTCGGATATGTAAGACGTCAAAAGAAATATATACATGGTATAAGTGCAAACTCATTAAATGAGGCGATACGAGAAAAATTGAAAGGAATTCCAGGAATAGAAGGAGAAACTAATGTTGTATTTGGAACATTTCTTCCACCGGTAAAGGGAAAAGGAGAATTTGATTTTTCTATATATAATAAAGAAACAAATTTTTATAAATTGTGGGATTATTGTTATGGGGAAAATGCTATAAGAGATGGTGATTTAATAGTTGATAAATACATAAAAGACAATAAATTACGGCAAAAGTGGGATAAATTTTGTGTAAAACAAAAAAATGATGAACATAAAATAGAGATGAATTCAGCACATAACACATTTAATATCCTTGGTGAAATACAATTTGGAAATTGGGCAATGGTGTATAAAGACATGTTCAGACTTGTGTCTGCGATTAATAAAAATGCTCAAATAGACTTGTATATTTATATTGCAGCCACAGACAATTTGAAAAAAATTATTAGCGATGGCGTAGTGGGAGTCAATGCTGCTAGAGAAAGGTTTCAAGAAAATATTGATAATCATAACATAAATAAACCAGTAATGATAGTTCCTTTGGATATTGATTTTGACTTAGATACGTATGATTTTTCGGAAGCAGAGAAGGGGTATGATGAAATCAGTAGAGAAATACAGGAGTTGGAACAAAAAATCAGTTGTAACAAAAAGAAAATAACAGTTTTAAATGATAAAAAGAAAAATGCAGATAGTGAAAAAGCAAAAATAATAAAAGAAGAAATAAAGGATTTAAGAAATGAAAAAAAACATAATCAACAAGAATTAGATGAATTGAAAAATTTGTATAAAATATCAGATGAGATTGAAGAAATTAAAAAATGATCTTTACAAACTGAAAAAAATAAGTTAATATATTAAAAAGAACGATCGTTCGGCAATAAATAAAAGGAGTAAAACAAAGTGAAAAAGACAGTTTGCGAATTGTTTGCTGGAGTGGGTGGCTTTAGATGCGGACTTAATAATATAAAAACATCAAAAGATTATGGTAAAAAAGAAAAATGGGATACCGTTTGGTTCAGTCAGTGGGAACCAGCGGAGAAAAAGACACAATATGCACATGATTGTTATGTATATAGATTTGGAACATGTTTAGATAAAAATGGAGAGGATACAACTAATTACAATATTGAAGAAGTAGATAAATCAACAATTCCAGATTTCAATTTGTTAGTAGGTGGCTTTCCGTGCCAAGACTATTCGGTAGCATCATCTTTGGCGACATCAAAAGGCTTAGAAGGGAAAAAAGGAATTTTATGGTGGTCTATTAGAGAAACTGTGGAGAAAAAACAACCACCATTTATTTTGCTTGAGAATGTGGATCGCTTGCTTAAATCACCAGCAAAGCAGAGAGGGAGAGATTTCGGAATTATTCTTGCATGTCTCAGAGATGAAGGATATACAGTTGAATGGCGTGTTATTAATGCAGCAGAATATGGTTATCAGCAACGTAGAAGAAGAACATTTATTTTTGCATATAGGAATGATACAAAATATGCAGAAGATGTTGCTGATGCAATTCAATATATAAATAAAAGTAAACTGGAAGAAAACAGACAAAGTATGAACCGAGTTTTGGTTCATGATGGCTTTTTTGCAGAAACATTTCCAGTATATGATGTAGATTCTAAGCAGATGAAGATAGTAGAATTGCCGGAAGGAATTGGTGAACTTTCAGAAGAATTTGAATTTAACTTTGAAAATACTGGTGTTATGAAAGATGGAGTTGTGTATACGACCAAAACTATGCCAAAGTATGAAGGAAATGTAACTACATTGGGAGACATCATGGAAAAAGAAGAAGTGGATAAAAAGTATTTTATCCCAAAAGAAAAGTTGTATTATACAAATCCTAATATTACACATAGTGATGAAACTCATGGAAAATTACCAAAAGAAGAAAGACAGACTTGGCAATATATAAAAGGTGCAAAGAAATTAGCACGTAAATCATCAGGTGGACACGAGTATATATTTTCAGAAGGTGCAATTCCGATGGTCGATGATGAAGACAAGCCAGCTAGAACAATGTTGACCTCAGAAGGAGGATTTAATCGCTCCACTCATATTGTAAAAGATAAAAAAACAGGGAATATTAGATTGCTTACAGCAGGAGAGACGGAACGGATTCAGGGATTCCCGACTGATCATACAAAATATTGTTTAGTAAATGGAGAAACAGTGGAAATGCCATTGAATAAGAGGAGATTTATGATGGGAAATGCATTAGTTGTAAATTTGATTGAAGATATGGAAAAAACATTAGATAAGATTTTTGAAAGAGAATAAAGCTGGTATAGGTGTGCGCTAAGGTTCATGACAAATGAATTTTAGCGCATTTTACAACAAGTTATATGTTTGTTTGAGATGATGGAGTAGAAATTTAATATAATTGTTAAATTTGAAAAATTATGTTGGAATACTTTAGTCTTTAATCAATCATGCGTCTTAGATATAGGGATAATTCAAAATATTTAGTAATAAGGATATAGAGTTTGTAAAAGGTAGAATATGTATACCAAGAACTGCGAAATAACTTACGATAATTGGAGGAAGAGTATGTTAGAAGCAAAGAAGAATTGTGAAGAAAATGATGTTGCGCCAGCAGAAGCATTTCATCAATTTTCATTATTATTTAATGCAAAAAGAAAATTATTTGAATTTGTAAATAAAGTTGAGAATAATGATGAAAATTTAAGAAGTGAATGCAAAGAAATATATGAAATTATAGACAGTATAGTTTTTGGACAAGAAAATGATAAGTTTTTAAATACATTGTATAAAAATACTCAATTATATAGAGCAAGACGGGTTCGGTTGGAAGCATACTCAGGAAATGAAGGGATTGATATATTAGGCGATAAAAAGATAAGTGGATATGATGAAGTAAATTCAAGGGAACCTTTATTGGGAATTCCAGATGAAGGAAGAAATAATATAGCAGGTGTGTCGTATCTATATGTTGCATCGAACCCAGAAACCGCATGTGTAGAAGTGAAATCTCAATTGGGTGATGTAATTTCTTTGGCTACTTTTGAGACAAAAGAAGAAATAAAAATTGTAGATTTCACTTATAAAAAGGACATAGACAAAATAGAATATAAGGGGATGGATATAAACACTTTCTTTAGTCAATTAATGTTTCAATATAGCAAACCAGTAGGCGAAAAAGGCAAATATAAAGTGACACAGATAATATCGGACTATTTGAGAAAAACAGGGATAGATGGAGTTGCTTATAATTCTTTTTATTGCCCAGGTGGAGTAAATTATACCTTTTTTAACAGTCATCCAAAGAAATTGGAATTTAAAGAGAGTAGACTTTTAATTCATAAACAGGCACTTCATTCATTCTGGGATTTGAATGAAGAACAAGCATTATATTCAGATAATCGTTTAATTGAATATGATAAGAAAATTGCTGATGAACAAAGGAAAAAAATCATGGAGTATATTGGTAATGTAAAGAGAAAGAATCAATAATCATATAATTGAGGGTCATGTAGTATAAGCTATTAAAACATCGATGAAAAGGTGAAAATAAACATGCGAGTATTCATTGATGCTGATGCCTGCCCGGTGGTCAGCATAGTTGAGAACATATCAAAAAAATACAACATTCCGGTGACTTTATTATGTGACACAAATCATGTCCTGACATCTGAGTACAGTGAAGTGATTGTTGTGGGTGCCGGAGCGGATGCCGTTGATTATAAGTTGATCAGCATTTGTCATAGGGGAGATATTGTGGTTTCACAGGATTATGGAGTGGCAGCGATGGCGTTGGGAAAGGGTGCATTTGCTATTCATCAGTCTGGCAAATGGTACACCAATGACAATATTGATCAGATGCTTATGGAGCGACATTTGAATAAGAAGGCGAGAAGAAGTTCTCATAAAAATCATATAAAAGGGCCGAAGAAACGTACTGAGGAAGATGATGAACGGTTTGCGCAGTCATTTGAGAAAATGATAAAGATGGCAGTGGAATCAGAAATGTGATGAAAATGAAGAAGATAAATGTGACAGAGACAATCGTAGCAGGCATACAATTACATATCGTACAGAATGGATCGAGAGGCCCGGTTATTTTCTGGGGCATGTATCCACATCAGGGAGGAGAAATAGAACATTTCTGGGAAGCTTTGATGGAGCTTGTGCCGGAACAGAACTTTCTGCTAGTAGCGTTTCAAGTGGAAGACTGGAACCAGGATTTTTCACCTTGGGAAGCTCCAGCGGTATTTGGAACAGAAGCATTTGATGGACAAGGCGCGAGGACATTGAAGTGGTTGCTCGAGGAAGGAGTCCCATATATCGACCGGACATATAATGTGAAAGAACAGGAACACTGGCTGGTAGGATATTCCTTGGCAGGATTATTTGTGTTGTGGTCGGCGTACGAATGTGATACATTTTCTGGAATTGCATGTTGCTCTGGTTCCTTGTGGTTTAAGGACTGGGACATTTACATGAGAGAACATGCGTTGAAGTGCAAATGCAGCGTATACTTGAGCCTTGGAGGAAAGGAAGAAAAGACGAAGAATGCGGTAATGGCAACTGTGGGAGACCGCACCAGGGAACAAGAAAAATTGTTGCTGGAAGATTCGTTTGCCGAGCAGGTAGTATTGGAATGGAATCCCGGAGGACATTTTGCGGATTCTGGGAAGCGTCTGGCAAAAGGAATCAAGTGGCTGATGGAAAAAAGATACTAAATTAGACATGGAACGTTTAGGAATTGTCCCAAAAAGAAAACTGGAAAAGGTGATTGATTTCAAGGCATATGTACATAGAAAATAATTTTAGTGTGAGGCTATGAAGTAACAGGAGAAAATGATGAGTGAATATATTACAACATACACAGGGCAACATTTTGAACCAACAAATCCGGATCCGGAGTTAATTCGGATTGAGGATATTGCGCATGCACTTTCCATGATTTGCCGTGGAAATGGACATGTAAAAACATTTTGGTCGGTGGGACAGCATTGTATTTGCTGTGCCAGGGAGGCAGCAGCCCGTGGTCTGTCAAATCGAATGGTACTTGCATGCTTGCTTCATGATGCAAGTGAATGCTATATGTCCGATGTTCCAACACCATTTAAGAATGAACTACCGGAATATCAGGAGCAGGAAGAACATTTGCTTGGCATAATTTATGAAAAATTTCTTGGCTCAGATTTGACGGAGGAAGAACAGAAAGAACTCAAAGAAATAGATCATGCAATGCTATGGTATGACTTGGAACATTTACTTGGAGAAATACAATACGGAGAAATTCCAGAGTTACATATTGACTTAGATTATACGGTTCGTCCATTTGAAGAAGTCGAAGAAGAATATCTGTCACTTTTCGAAAAATATTCTGGAACATTTTGCATATGAGATTGGAAATGAAAGAGTATCTGAAATGCTTTCGAATGCATTGAGAAAAAGACATCCTTATAGAGCCTTTAAAGATAAGATAAATGAATTGGGAATCAGTCAGCTTTATTATGATTACAGAAGCCAGGCGTATCTTGATAAGGCAGAAGAGTGGTGTAGGGAGAATTCAGTAGCATATAGAAGAAAATAGCATGGGAAAGGAATTGCAGACAAAATGCTAAACATATTAGAAATCAATGATTTTTCCGCACCGGAGCTTGATATTTATGCGAGACGTACGGAGGCGCAGCTTTTAAATAAGGACAATCCCAAGGAAGGTTTATTCATTGCGGAGAGTCCGAAGGTAATTGGCAGAGCGTTAGATGTGGACTATATTCCGGTATCCGTTCTGGTCGAAAAGCATCAGATGGAAGAAAATGAAGAGACTAGACAGATTCTGACTAGATTTGAAGATACAGATGTTCCGATATTTACAGCGGAGTTTGAAGTATTAACAAAATTGACAGGATTCAAGCTGACCAGGGGGATGCTGTGTGCTGTGAAGCGTAAGCCCCTCTTGAATTATCAGGATATGTGTGCAGGAAAAGACAGAATAGTCATTTTGGAAAATGTAATGAATCCGACGAATGTCGGTGCAATTTTCCGGTCGGCAGCAGCTTTGAACATGGATGCAGTTTTTCTGACTCCTGGATGTAGTGATCCACTTTACAGGAGAGCCTCAAGAGTCAGTATGGGAACGGTTTTTCAGATTCCGTGGACATTTATTCAGGACAATAATGAAATGCGTTGCCAGCGGGAGATACTTTGGCCCAGGCAGGCGATTACAGAACTTCGGGAAATGGGTTATAAGACGGCAGCGCTTGCGCTGACAGATAATTCGGTCGGAATCGACAATCCGGAACTTATGCAGGAAGAGAAGCTGGCAATTATTCTTGGAACCGAGGGCGAAGGTTTGATGGATAGGACAATTGAGATGTGTGATTACACAGTCAAGATTCCGATGTCACATGATGTTGATTCATTAAATGTAGCAGCGGCAAGTGCGGTGGCATTTTGGCAGCTGGGAAAGAAGCAAAAATAAGTAAAAACTATTACGGAGGGATTGAAAAGATGTTATTTTTATATTATCCAAAATGTTCTACTTGCCAGAAGGCAAAGAAATGGCTGGATGCCAATCACATTTTTTATGAGGAGCGTCACATTGTGGAGGAGAATCCAACTTACGAGGAGCTGAAGCAGTGGTATGAGAATGGGGATTTACCGCTAAAGAAGTTTTTTAATACAAGTGGTATGCTTTATAAAGAGCAAAAATTAAAAGACAAGCTTCCTGACATGAGCGAGGAAGATCAGTTGAGGCTTCTGGCGACAAACGGAATGCTTGTGAAACGACCATTGATCGTGAAAGAAAATCTTGTGTTGACGGGATTTAAAGAGAAAGAATGGACGGAAAAGTTATTATAAGGTCTGGAAAAGGAGATTATAACATGGGAAAAATTATAAATATTTTACCAATGGCAAATAGAGAAGACAATCTGCAGGAAATCATGGAGGCGCTGCAGGAGGTAAAAGATGCGCTTGTGGAAGTGCTGGATCAGTATGAGGAGGAGGGAGCTGAGGAGAAAGCGGATACTTTGACGGAAGCATTGGATGCACTTGAAGATGCGTACGATGTAATCAATGACGTAGTAATGGATGAAATTTAGCGGTAAGGAGGACTCGGATATGTTGACGAATTGGAATCCGGCACGTATGCCGGAAAAGGATGAGATGAAGTTACGTTTATCTACAGCCAGAAAGCAGTTGTATGATTTACAGATGAAGATCAAGGAGCATAAAATTCCGGTAATTGTGCTTTTTGAAGGCTGGGGCACATCCGGAAAGGGAAGCACGATCGGTAAGGTGATCCGGAATATTGATCCGCGCTTTTTCAAGGTCGTGACAATGTCCGAGCCGACAGATGAGGAACTAAGATATCCATTTTTATATCGATTTTTTAAGGAGATTCCAGAAGCAGGGAAATTCACATTCCTGGATTCTGGCTGGTTGGAGCAGATCTGCAGAGAGCATTTAGAGGGAAAAACAGATGAAAAAGAATATGCTTCTCGTATAGAAAGTGTCCGCAATTTTGAAAGACAACTGACAGATAACGGTTATCTTGTTTTGAAGTTTTTTATGCAGATAGAGAAGAAAGAACAAAAAGAACGGGAGAGGAATCTTCTGGAAAGCAAGGATACAAAATGGCGCGTTTCCTTGTTCGATCAGTGGGAAAATGCACATTATAAAAAATGTAAAAAGGCATTTTCAAAGTACATGTCAGATACAAATGCATCTTCCGCACCATGGTATATCATTGATGCAGGTGATCAGAAGTGGGCAGAGCTGCAGGTGATGGAGACGCTGGTGAGCAACATTGAAGTGGCATTGCAGAATCAGGCACATTCGGTTCCAATCTTGCAGAATGTATTTCCGCTGGAACCAATTCCACGTCTTGCAGATATTGATTTGCAGGACAAAATACTGAATGACGAAGAATACAAGAAAGAATTAAAACAGCTTCAGATAGAATTAGGAAAACTGCATAATAAACTTTATCGGAAAAGGATTCCGGTCATTATCACATATGAAGGCTGGGATGCAGCAGGAAAAGGCGGCAATATCAAACGAATTACCGAGGCGCTTGATCCAAGAGGTTATGAGGTACAACCGATTGCCAGCCCGGAACCGCATGAAAAAGCAAGACACTATCTGTGGCGTTTTTGGACGAGATTGCCAAAAAGCGGGCATATTGCGATATTTGACAGAACCTGGTACGGCAGAGTGATGGTAGAGCGCCTGGAAGGATTCTGCAGTGAAAATGACTGGCAGCGTGCCTATAATGAAATCAATGAATTCGAAAAAGAATTAAAAGACTGGGGCGCTGTGATGATTAAGTTCTGGGTACAGATCGATAAAGATACCCAGCTGGCGAGATTTCAAGAGCGGCAAAATAATCCGGAGAAACAGTGGAAGATTACCGATGAAGACTGGAGAAATCGGGAAAAATGGGATGAATATGAAGTTGCGGTGAATGAAATGCTTCAAAAGACGAACACAGAATACGCACCGTGGCATATTCTGGAATCCGTAGATAAGAAATATGCCCGGATCAAAGCTTTGAAAATTGTAATCGAAGAAATAAAGAAATACGTTTAATCTTCTAAACATACATCTCGCTTGCAACATGACCTCTGAGGGGGCGTTTGAACAAGGGATGAAACCTATATAAACCGATACACAAATGATGGAGGAAATTATTATGAAGCTTGCAGTTATTTACCACTCAGAAACTGAAAATACAAAACAGGCAGCAGAATGGATTGCCGATGGAATGAATGAAGTCTCAGGAGTAGAAGCCAGAGCATTTTCTATTGAAAAAGTGGATGAAGATTTTGTAAAGGAAGCAAAAGGAATCGTAGTCGGCTCTCCGTCATATATGGCACAGATGACACCGCAGATTCATAATTGGCTGTTTGAAAAAGCAGGAGAGTTAGAGTTTCCGGGGAAAATGGGTGGCGCATTTGCAACAGAGCAGTACACACATGGTGGCGGAACTCAGGTCATTCAGTCTATTTTGACAATTGAGATGGTAAAGGGAATGCTCTGCTATTCAGGCGGTATGGCTTGTGGAAAGCCAGTGATTCATCTTGGACCGGTCGGAGTAAATAATAATATGGAAAAGTTCAATGGAATGGGAAATTATAAAGAGTATTTTAATATTTATGGGAAGCGCTTTGCACAAAAGGCAGTAGAGATATTTAATAAAATATAACAGAGTTTCATATCAAACAAATGGGAATTGTAAAAACTGCACAAACAAACCGATGTTTTCTTGTTAATTATGTTAAATTAGTCTCTTGCGTTTTAACGCGAAAAAGTGTAAAACATAATATAATATAGTTAAAGAAAAGAAATGCAGTGAAAGGGATACGTCACAAAAGAGAACGCGATTTCAGAGAGTCGTTGGATGGTGCGAAGCGACAGAGCGGATTTTGTGATATCACCCGGGAGCATCCCTCTGAAATACTTAACATATTTAACATCAGAGCTAAAGTAAGCAGGGACGTAATCTTCACGTTACAGAAGAAACTGTTTGAGAATGACAGTGATGAGAGACTGTAGTTAGTGATAAATACAGTAATACAAAGTGGTACCACGGAAGATAAATCCGCCTTTGTTATCCGAAAGGATAGCGAAGGCGTTTTTTTATTGTATGGAAACATATACGCAAGATCGATAATAATTTCAGAAATGCTGATTGGTGTTCCTGAGATTAATATATAATCAAAATATAAAGAAAGAGGGATTATTATGAGTGGAATACTTATGATGATAATTGCCATCGTAGTGCTCGGAGGAGCCTATCTTCTGTATGGCCGTTATCTCCAGAACAAATGGGGCATTGACCCGAATGCGAAAACTCCGGCGTATGAATTAGAAGACGGAGTGGATTATGTACCGGCTGATACTAACGTAGTATTTGGTCATCAGTTTGCATCAATTGCAGGAGCAGGTCCGATCAACGGACCAATTCAGGCAGCAATCTTCGGATGGCTTCCGGTTCTCTTATGGATTTTAATTGGTGGTGTATTCTTCGGAGCAGTTCAGGATTTCGCATCTATGTATGCATCTGTAAAGAACAAAGGCCGTACAATTGGTTACATCATTGAAGAGTACATTGGAAAATTAGGTAAGAAATTATTCCTGTTATTCTGCTGGCTGTTCTGCATTCTGGTTGTCGCAGCATTTGCTGATGTCGTAGCCGGAACATTTAACGGATTCGCAACAAGTGAATCAGGAACAGTTACAAAAGTAGTAGCAAATGGAGCTGTTGCAACAACCTCTATGTTATTTATCGTAGAAGCAGTGGCACTTGGATTTTTCTTGAAATATTCAAAATTTAATAAGTGGGTAAATACAGCAGTAGCAGTTATTTTACTGGTAGTTGCAATTGCACTTGGACTTAACTTTCCAATCTATGTAAGCCTTGGTACATGGCATCTTATTATTTTTGCTTACATTTTAGTTGCCAGTGTAACACCTGTATGGGCATTACTTCAGCCTCGTGATTATCTGAACAGTTACTTGTTGATTTTTATGATTCTTGGTGCAGTTATCGGCGTATTTGTTGCAAATCCGGCATGTAATCTTGAAGCATTTACAGCATTCTCAGTACCGGATGCAAATGGAAATCCGCAGTATATGTTCCCAATCTTGTTCGTAACAATCGCTTGTGGTGCAGTTTCAGGATTCCATTCACTGGTATCATCAGGTACTGCTTCCAAGCAGATTAAAAATGAGAAAAACATGCTTCCGGTTTCATTCGGTGCCATGTTAATGGAAAGTATGCTTGCAATTCTGGCATTGATTGCCGTTGCATCATTTGGAAAAGGTGAGGCAGTAGCACAGGGACTGACCACTCAGCCGCAGATTTTCGCAGGAGCAATTGCGAACTTCCTGTCAGTCATCGGTCTGCCACATTCACTTGTATTTACACTGATTAACCTTGCAGTATCTGCATTTGCACTGACATCTCTGGATTCAGTAGCCAGAGTCGGACGTCTGTCATTCCAGGAGTTCTGGATTGATTCCGATGTGGAAGATGAGAATATGAGTCCTTTCTTAAAGGTAGTAACGAACAAGTATTTTGCAACAATCATTACACTGGTACTTGCTTATTTCTTGACAAAAGTCGGATATGCAGAGATCTGGCCACTGTTCGGTTCTGCAAACCAGCTGTTATCTGTACTGGCACTTGTAGCCTGCGCAGTATTCTTAAAGAAGACAAAACGTCAGGGATTCATGCTCTGGGGACCAATGGTATTTATGATGGCAGTTACATTTACGGCACTTGGAATGACAATTGTAAAACTTACAAAGGCATTCATGACAACAGGACTGGATTTTGGAAATACATTGCAGCTTATCTTTGCAGTACTTCTGTTAATCCTTGGAGTGCTTGTAGCAATTCAGGGAATTAAGAAACTCCTTGAGAAGTCGGAAGATAAAAAAGTGACAGCCTAGGAAAGTTTTTCATAAAATGATAAAAGAATAAAATGGGAGTATAAAAAGCTCTCAGATTAAGAAATGCCAGTTCCGGCAAATGTCGGTTCTGGCGTTTTTTTGAAGATTACGAAATAGAAACACAGTACCGGATATGGTATTGTTATTTTAGATAAAAATCAGACTTGTATTTATTCAAAAAACGATGAAAATTGACAAAAGTGCTGAAAAGTTGTAAAAAATGAAAGTATATTGACATAAATAACCGATATGTATAAAATAAATGCAACAAGAAATAATACAAGTTGTACTATCAATATGTATCTTAAAGGAGCAAAGAAACATGGAATTAAGAGATAAAATTGCCGGAGCATTATATGGAATGGCACTTGGTGATGCGATGGGAATGCCGGCAGAATTGTGGGGCAGAGAAAGGGCAAGAAAATTCTTTGGTGGAAAAATCACAGAATTCATTGATGGACCAAAAGAGAATGATGTTGCATTTAACTACAACAAAGCTCAGTTTACAGATGATACGGGGCAGGCAATGGTTCTTTTGGATTCATTGAAGGCGACAGATTATAGACCGGACGCATCAGACATTGCAAAGCGTATGCTGGAATGGGCTGAAAAAGAGAATGCATTTGAAAATAATATTTTAGGACCGACCTCCAAGGTTGCACTGGCGAATTTCCGAGATGGAGTAGATGCAAGTGCGATAACGAACAAAGCTTTATCCAATGGAAGTTCTATGAGAATTGCACCAATCGGCTGCCTCTTTACACCAGATCAGAGAAAAGAACTGATAGATTATGTGTACGGAGTTTCCAAGGCAACACATACAAGTGATGTTACAATCGCCGGAGCAGCTATGATTGCAGAAGGTGTTGCATCTGCAATTGTCAATGATGATTTCGAGCAGGTGTTAAGTGATATTCTTTCTGTAGAAGAAGCCGGATACGAAAAAGGTTGTGAGACATTCAGCCCGAGACTTGCAGAGAGAGTAAAGATTGGTGTTCAGATTGCAAAAGAATATGCAGACGATGAAGATGCATTTTCTAAGAAAATCTATGATGTAATTGGAGCAGGAGTTGGAATTATTGAATCTGTTCCGGCAGCGGTTTCCATTGCATATTACACACAGGATCCAAATAAATGTTGTCTGATGTGTGCAAATCTTGGCGGTGACACAGATACAATCGGAGCGATGGCAACAGCTATATGCGGGGCATTTGTTGGTTATTCAAAGATTAATCCAGAGTACACAGAACTTTTAAGAGTTCAAAACCCGGAGACAGATTTTGAGGAGTATATCAATATTCTTGAAAAAGGAAGGGAGCTGTTGGGATGCGGACGCTAGTAGTCGGAGCTGCGATTGTTGATCTGATGATGAAGGTTGAACGTCTCCCAAAGAGTGGGGAGGATATTCCCTGCAAGGAGACGAAAACGGTAGTTGGCGGCTGTGCGTACAATGTTGCCAACACATTGAGAAATCTGAACTGTGAACATGATTTGTGTGTGCCGGTGGGAAGCGGTTCATTTGCAGATATTATCCGTAGAGGCATGAAGGAAAAAGGATATGAGCCGATGATTGAAGAACCGGGAGAGGATAACGGTTATTGCCTGAGTCTTGTAGAGGCTGATGGAGAAAGAACATTTATCACAGTGCAGGGAGCGGAATGCCACTTCAAAAAGGAATGGTTTGAGCAAATCGACATGGACAACTATGAGAATATCTACATCGCAGGCTATCAGGTTTGTGGAAAAAGCGGTGAAATCATTTCACAATGGTTGAAAACAGTGGAAAATGTGGAAGAAAAGCATATCTTTTTCGCACCGGGACCGATGATTACGGCAATCGAATCTGAAACAATGGAAAACCTTTTTGCATTAAAGCCAATCTTACATATTAATGAAGCAGAAGCAAAGGGTTATACACAGCAGGAAAATGTAGAAGAAGCAGTGAGAGCCCTTTATGAGAAGAGTGGCAATCTCGTATTTGTTACGCTTGGGGCAGAAGGAACCTTGTTCTATGATGGAAAAGAAATGAGAAGGGTCACATCTGTTAAGACCAATGTTGTGGACACTGTAGGAGCCGGAGACAGTCATATCGGGGCGATTATTGCAGGAATGTCAAAGGGAATGAAAGTAGAAGATGCCGTATTACTTGCAAATCGTACGGCAGCGGCAATTGTAGGAACGTCCGGACCGGTTATGGACCTGGAGGAATTTCAGAAGATTTCGGAGGAATGGGAAAATGAATAAAATAAAAGAATTTTTTACAGATTGGAGCTGGAAAGAAAAAGCATGGCTTGCATTTGTACTGATTGTACAGACAGTAGCCTGGGCAATTCAGAAAGAAAGTCTGTTTATGCTGGTCATGACGCTGACAAGTAGTCTGAACCTGGTACTTGGAGCAAAAGGTAAAGTTGCCGGTCTGTATTTTGCAATTATCAATAGTGCATTATATGCGATTAACTGTATGGGTATTCCGCTTTACGGTGAGGTCATGTACAACTTAATCTACTCAATTCCGGTCAGTGCGATTGCAATCTTCACATGGAAAAAGAACATGACAAAGGGTGGAGAAGTAAAATTCCGCACGATGACACCAAAGATTATGCTCACAACAGTAGCAGTGACAATTATCGGAGTACTCGGATACATGCAGATTCTGAAATGGATGGGTGGAAATCTTCCATTTATGGATTCTCTGACAACAGTCGTATCGGTTGTGGCAAGTTTCCTGTATCTGCTTCGTTTCTCAGAGCAGTGGGCAATGTGGGCAATTGTAAATGCACTTTCAATTGTGATGTGGATCATGGTATTTATGCAGGGAGATTCCTCTGCACTGCTGATTATCATTATGAAGACAATCAACTTCATCAACTCCACATACGGTTTCCTGAACTGGAGAAAAATTGCAAAAGAAACTGCATAATAACGGACAAAAATAGAGGATTTTATGTTAAAATAATAAAAGATCAAGAAGGCCATGGATTTCATGTGAGTATGAGATCTGTGGCTTTTTGCGTTAACGATAAGCCAAAGTTATTCTTTATGGCAAGCAGGTGGAAAGTAAGATGACCAAATACGAAATAATCAAGCAAGAGATAAAAGAACAGATCAAAGATAATATTTTAAAACCCAATCAGGTAATCAAATCCGAGAATGAAATGTGCCAGTGTTATAAAGTCAGTCGTGTGACGGTGAGAAAAGCAATTGATGAATTGTGTGCAGAAGGGATCTTGTACCGGATCAAGGGAAAGGGCTGCTTTGTGAGAGAACTGGCAGATCAGAAAAGATCAAGAATCTATAGTTTTACAGAGGCTGTAAGGAACGAAGGAAAGTTGCCGGGCAAGAAGCAGTTGTCTTTAGAAAAAAAAGAAGCAGATGCGTATCTGGCAGATAAACTTCAGATAGAAGAAGGAGAAGAGATTTTTGAAATCCGCAGCCTTTATTATGCAGATGGTATTCCGTATAGTTTAAATACAGCAGTATTACCGGCAAAAAGATTTGAAAAGTTAGATTTTTTTGACTTTAATAACCGGTCTTTATATGAAGTGCTTGGTTCATTCTATGGGACATATATGTACAGGGTGAGACAGACACTGGAAGCTACAACAGCAGATGTGTCGGTGAGCCGGTTACTGGAACGGGACGAAAGTCAGCCTTTATTGAGAATTAAAGCGATTTCCTATTGTCTGGAAGACAATCAGGAGATTCCGGTAGAATATTATGAGGCGTATATTTTAACAGATATACAGAATTATTATGTAGAAAAGTTTCATTGATAAAGGCATTCTTGAATGATAGAAAATATAATTTTATAAGAAGTGGTGAAAGAAATGAAAATATCTGACAGAGTCATCCTTCCTTTGGTTGGAAGTGCCTTTCAATCGGGAAAAGCAGCAGAAGCAATTGAGAAAATAGAAGATAAGGAACTGGCGCAGATTGCACAGGGAGAATATTATTTCTTCTCGGCGCAGGCGGAAAAATGTGTGGAGACGGTAAAAGATTATCTGGATCACGATGATGTGATGCTCCGGCTATCGGCGGATATGCTTTACACATTTGCGAATCTTACACTTGGAGATCCTCAGGCAGCACAGCGTACAAGGGAAGATGTACATCAGTGTTTGACCCAGGCAATGCAGGAGGATGCACCTGTGAATGTAAAAGCGGCCTGCCTGTTCGCATTTTATGTAATCAGCATATTTCTTCATATACCGCCGGAGGAAGGAACACTGCCGTTTCAGCAGTACATTCCGTATCTGCCAATCGGACAGCGGTTATTTGCGGTGAGCCTTCTGGCGCATGAGATTTATCTGAGACAGGATTATGCTAAGGCAAAAGGTGTTGTGCAGGGTGCATTTCTGATGGCAGACGGAGTTTATCCGATTTCCATGATTTATCTGGGGTGCGTACAGGCAATGTGTCAGATTAATCTGAAAGAACAAGAAGAAGCAATTCAGACGGTGACCCGGGCATGGGAGAGGGCAAGAGCGGACAAATTCATGGAACCATTTATCGAGTATCATGGTCTGCTTCAGGGGACTATGGAAGTCTGTATCCGGAAAAAAGAGCCGGAAATGTACAAGAAGCTGGTGGATAGTGTACTTGCATTTAGCCGTGGCTGGATGAAAATTCATAATCCCAAGACGCAAAAGGCAGTGACGGATCTTTTGACTCTGTTGGAATATTCTATAGCCATGCTGGCGTGCAGGGATTGGACGAATCAGGAAATCGCAGAACATATGGGAATGTCAGTGAATACGGTCAAGCACTATGTCTCCGGAATTCTGGAAAAACTACAGATTGATAAACGCGATAAGATTAAAGAATTCGTAAATCAATAGAATAACAGGATACGAAAAAGTGTCTGTTTTACAAAAGAAATTGTAAAACAGGCACTTTTTGGGCTTTCAACGGGCATGTGAGGAATGTATTTCCTTTGGTACAATATATATGTAATTTAGCATATAATTACTCGTTTTCAGAGGGAAAAATGAGGAGGGAATACATATGAAGAAACGTCTGGTCAGTATGATTTTGAGTGCGGTGCTATTTGCAACATCAGTGCCGGTCACAGCATTTGCCGAAGACGCGAATGCGCAGAATCCGGTTGCGCAATCGGAGGAAGGAACGTCCCAGGGGACGGATGTGCTGAAGGAATCCGGCATTGACTATAAGAAAAATGGAGGAACGTTTGCGGAAGGTTACACGGCTCCGTCTAATTACGATGAGCCGGTGACAGAACTTCCGGGAGCGGAGCAGATCACAAAAGCGGGATATGAATTTGCCGGCTGGTATGATAATGAGGAGTTTAACGGGGAGCCGGTTACTTCGCTTAGTACTTCGGATCATTCCGGCAGTGTTGTCCTCTATGCAAAGTGGACGGAACGCTACTACTATGTGGATATTCCACAGACGGTCAATGCGGATGGGGATAAGCTTACGATAAAAGCGGATGCAGGTGGATTATATGACAAGGATCATGTGAGCGTGACAGTCCAGTCTGAAAATGACTGGAAATTAAAGAGTGGATTACATAGTCTTGCATATGAACTGAGAAATCCGCAGAGTGGTTCGGCACTGGAAAATGGTTCGGTTGTCGCAAGTCTTACGAAAGATGAGAGCCATAAGCAGCAGGAATATAACTGCAACATTCTGGACAAACCGAACTATACAGGTGATTATACAGATCACCTGACTTTTGACATTGCATTTCAGGATACAGCGTACAACATTACATATGAGACAAATGGTGGAACTATCACGAAGAAGAATCCGCAGCAGGCAGATCAGATGATCACAGTAACACAGGAGCAGTACCAGGCAGGAACCGTTCTGAAAGATCTGCCGGCACCGGTGAAAAAGTCCAGTACATTTCTTGGCTGGTGTTACGATGAAGCATGCACCAGATATGTGGACAGTAAGGACCGTCTTCTGAGTGATGTGACATTGTATGCCTCTTATGCAGACAACCAGCCGATGGAAGAAGTGTCCATGGCGACTTATGCCAGAGCAAATGATGTGGCAGCAGATTTTACGATTCCGGTGACGGATACAAGTGCTGCTATGACGCCTGACCAGGTGCGAAAAAATTTCACGATAAAAAATGTGACAGATTCTTCCGAAACGGTTACGGTAGATGTGACTGAAGGAGCAGACCATACATTTACAATCAGCAATCCGAACGGATGGACACCGGGGGCAGCCTATAAGCTGGAGCTTCAGGAAAAGGCGTTATATTTTACAGGATTTGACCCAACGATCCGTGTCTATGATTTTACGGTCTACCGCGAAGAAGTCAAAAATGTAGAGTTAAATAAAGAAATCAAGTATATTCATAAGAAAGAGCTTTCCAATCTGACTGTAAATGGAAAGAAAGTTAAGGAAGTTTCAATCGCGGCAATGACGATTGGAACAGACGGTTCCCTGACCGAAGAAGGCAGTGATACGACCGGAACATTTACTTATAAGAAGCAGTTAGAAGTCGGCGACCAGGTCGCAATTTATTCCGGTGATGTGATCCCGACCATGGATATGTCCTCTGGTGACAACAGTGATGTGTCATTTGTCGAGATTACAGGAGCGGATGGGGACAAGTATACATATCGCGGCTCCAGACCGGAAGACGTGCTCTTTATGCCGGATGTGCTGCCGCTTTCTATGGACAAAGATCAGGACGGTGACCCGGATAATAACAGTGTAACGATTAATGTCAGTGACCTGACCTTTGGTGATGATGCTATGAGCCAGGCTATGGATCTGGACAGTGAGACAACCGTAGATGAGGGCGATTATCTGGCACTTTACACAGGTACAATGGGAGAAAATGAAAGCGGAACCGTGTCTCTCTATGGAGAGATTACGAGTGTTCTGTTATCAGAAGGGAAATACATAGTAAGCTATATACCTGTGAGCGAAGAAGATATGCGTCAGACTATGGACGTGTATCAAAAGGAAAATGTAGAAGGGGAGGATCTTCTGGAAGATACCGATGTGCAGGAGCTGGAAGAGGATATTGAGACACAGGCAGTAGACAGCGGATTTGCATCCGAAGTGGCAGAAAGAGTTGCCGATGCGGCAATGGAGACAGAATCTTTTGAGGAGCTTCAGGAATCTCTCAAGGAAGATATGAATGCAGACATCATGGTTCAGAGCCAGGGCTATGGCCAGTTGAGAAAGGCAAGAGCCGCAGGTGGGGCAGGCGGTTCCCGTGTGGAATTAGGAGTACCGACGGTAAAAGCAAATCTCGGCACGACACTAAAACATTTTGACGGAGATGTGAGTGGACTAAGGCTTGCACTGGAGATCGGCGTGCCGATTACAGTTCATGTGAACCGGGGCGCAGACATCGAGATCATGATCACGGCGACATTTGAACAGGAAGTGCGAGTATCCATCGATGTGGACGGTTCAGCCGTGTGGAAAACATGGGGATTTATTCCGTACATTGCAGATTATCGCGTAACGGCATCTCTGGAATTATATGAATACACAGGAATCGGACTGAATGTCAACTTCAAGACTGCAGAAACTGGAAACCCAGTATCTGATTCCAGTTCGAAATTACGAAAAGGTGTCAACAAGATTACCGAAGAGCTGAAGAATATGATGGAGAATGGCGAGGATTATCTAAATTCTGCATCAGGTCTCGTCAGTGGCGGAGATGAAATATCCGTATCCAAGTCGCTGGCAGAGAGGTACTCGGAACTTCTGGCAGACGAGGCAGACTGGGTGGAAATCTACAAGCGTCCGCTGGTAGACCAGCATTTCCGTGTGCTTCTGATCATTGATATTCAGGTGAAGCTGGAATTCGTTGTTTCCGCAAATGTGAACATTTCCATCGGAATGACGTACTGGTATAAGAATGCGAAAGAGTATGTCTTCTGTGTACGGGTCAAAGAGCGGACGGCGACCAATGATACGATAGATCTGGTAGAGGAGCAGTATGAATTTACGGCATATGCTATGGGAACTCTTGGCATCAAAGCCGGTGTGAGACTGACGGTGCGTGTGGGATTATTATCAACGTCCATCGCCAGTGTCGGTATCTCGGCGGATGTGGGCGGTTATGCACAGGTCTGGGGTTACCTCTACTACGAATTGAAATATACGGCATCGGCAGGACGAAGCAGCCGTGCTATGGGAGCTATGTATCTGGAAATCGGTATTTATCTGGAAGTGAAGTTCGAGGCACAGGCACTGTCCAATGCATTTACCTATAATCCGACACTTTACGAAAATGAGTGGCCGCTTTATAAGGTAGGTGTTCTGGAAAATGTACTGGATTTTGCTTATACCCAGGATAAGGTTGCCGAGATTAATATGAAGCGGGAGATTCAGTCGGTTCAGATCCCGGATGAATATTTCAAGATGCAGTACATGGATATGAAGACCGGACTGGACGACGGAAAATATTACGAGAAGATTTACGAAGATGATACAAAGTATTTCAACATTTCCATGACGAACAGTGCGTTTACGTATGATCCGGCGACCAATATTATCCGTGTAAATCCAGGTGATGAGCCGGAGCAGGACGGTGAGATGATCATTACATGGAAAAACCAGGAAGGTACCTTTAATACGAAGCCATGTGCAAGAAAGATCAAGCTTCACTGGGACCGCCTGCGAGATGGTTACTATATTGCATTCCAGAGTAATGGCGGATCTTTCGTCGATGCAATTACCGGAAAATATAATGCAGAGATCAAGAAGCCGGAAGATCCGGTAAGACTCGGATACACATTTGCCGGCTGGTATGAGGACATGGATCTCACCATTCCATACACAATTCCGGAAACCATGCCGGAAGAAGACAGACTTGTCTATGCAAAATGGGAAGCAGCCGATGTGGGTTATACAGTCGTAGATTATATAGAAGGAACGAATGGAACCTATGAAGCGCAGACTCCGGTGAAAATGAGTGGCAGGACGGAAGAGAAAGTAAGCCCGGTTCCGGCAGAGCGTACGGGATTTGTAACACCGCCGCAGCTTACGGAGACTGTAAAAGCAGACGGCAGCCTGGTCATCAATTACTATTATGCAAGAAATAAATATACACAGACATTTAAGTCCGAAAAAGAGACGGAGAATGGAACGGAGACAGAAGTGATCGCAGACGGAAATTACCGGTATGGAACCATGATGCCGACACCGGCAGTCTACAGACCGGGATATGAATTCCTTGGCTGGGAGGACGAAGAAGGCGCTGGGGTTCCAAAGGAAGTTCCATCTGAGAATAAGACCTACATTGCAAAATGGAAAGCACTGGAAGGCATTACTTATACCGTGAAATACTACGTGCAGAATACGGATAACAGCGGATACAGCTTAAGCGAGACTGCGGCTCTGACCGGACAGATGGGAGAGGAAGTCACAGCAAAAGCAGCAGATCTTGACGAGAAAGTCTATCACTTAAAAGGTGAACTGCCGAAGGGAACGATCAAGGCAGATGGCAGTCTTGTACTGAAAGTGTACTATGATCTGAATGAGTACAAGCTGACCTTTGATGCAAAAGGCGGAGAATCAGACCAGACAGAAGTGACAGCAAGATATGGTGACAAGATTGCATCACCGATGCCGACAAGAAAAGGCTATGTATTTGAAGGCTGGTATACAGATAAGGATTTCAAGAATCGATTCGATGGAACCATGCCGGACAAAGATCTGACGCTCTATGCAAAACAGACACCGGTGATGAGCAGCTATACTGTCTATCATTATAAAGAATCTGTAGATGGTTCTTACTTTGGCCTGACGGACGAAGAAGTATTAAGCGGCCTGACAGAATCAGAAGTGACTCCGCAGCCAAAACAGTATGAAGGATTTACTTCACCAGAGGCCAAAACAGGACAGGTAAATGGCTGGGGCGGACCGGATATCTGGTATCATTATAAGCGGAACAGCTACAATCTGACTTATGTCCTGAACAATGGAGAAGATAACAAGATATCAAAAGTCCGCTATGAGGCAGATATTACAAATACTCCGTCGCGGACAGGCTATGCATTTGCAGGCTGGTACACGGACGAAGCACTGACACAGTCGTACGTACAGACGACCATGCCGGCACATGACCTGACACTCTATGCAAAATGGGAAGCCGGAATGAAGACTTATCAGGTGAGACATTATCAACAGTCTATTGGAAATTCAGAGCAGTATGATCTGGCAGAGACAGAAACTGTCACAGCTAAAACAGGAGAACATCTGACGCTGGCAGTAAAAGCGTATGAAGGATTTACAGCACCAAAGCCGGTTAGCTATGATGTGGTAGACGATGGAGAGGTTACGTATGTAGATTACAAATATACGCGTGACCGCCATCAGGTAACGATCCATTACAATAATGGTAATGACAGCGAGACAAAAGAACTTGCATATGGTGAGAAATGGGAGGAAAAACCATATCGTGCCGGTTATGCATTTGAAGGTTGGTATACAGACGCAGAGTTTACAAAAGCATTTGACGGAGTGGTTCCGGCACGTGACATCACACTTTATGCAAAATGGGATGTGCAGAGTGTAAACTACACAGTCAAGCATTGTCTGCAAAATGCCAATGATGACGGATATTCGCTGGGAGCACAGGAGAACTTTAACGCCGATACGGATACGGTTGTCACACCGGAAGTAAAGAACTTTGATGGATTTACAGCACCGGAGAAACAGCAGGTGACAGTCGAAGGTGATGGAAGAACAACAGTCATTTACCGTTACGCAAGAAATGTGCATACGCTGACGCTTAAGAACTACGATGGTAAGATAGATAAGACGGTAGAAGCAAGATATGAAATGTCCATACCGAAGCCGACAAGAGCCGGTTATGCATTTGCAGGCTGGTATACAGATGCAAAATGTACGAAAGAGTACAAAGCGAATATGCCGGATCAGAATCTGACACTCCATGCAAAATGGGAAGCAAACATCGTCAACTATGTAGTAGAACATTATCAGCAAAATGTACAAGGTGATGGTTATACGCTGAAAGAAAGCAGTCATGCACGGGCGGCTGTGGATAGCGAAGTGACACCAGAAGTCATGAAATATAAAGGCTTCGAGGAACCAAAGACGGAGAAAGTTACCATTTCCGGAGACGGACAGACGACAGTGAAGTACTACTATAAGAGAAAGGTACATACAGTCACATTTGACGCAGATTCCGGAACATTCGCTGCAGAAAAGGGCGAGGACGACAGTAAGATTGTCGTGACCGGACGCTATGGTGCGAATATCACAGTGCCGAAAGCGCCGGCAAGAACCGGATACCAGTTCCTTGGCTGGGACGAAGACGTGGAAATGACGATACCGGATAAAGACCTTACCTATAAGGCACAGTGGCTGAAGATGGAATACACACTTCAGTTCAAGACAGGCGGAGGAACAACGATTGAGCCAATCAAAGGAAATTATGGTGACAAGATAAATGCACCAGAAAATCCGACAAGAAAAGGATATATTTTCAAAAACTGGAGTGAGAATGGCAAGAAAGTCGATAACCTTCCGACGACTATGCCGGCAGAAAGTCATATTTACACAGCAATATGGGAGCGGAAGACATACCAGATTACTTATGACTTAAATGGCGGAAGCATGAAGTCCGGGGAGAAGAATCCGACGACTTACAACGTGGATACCACTGTATTCAAACTGAAAAATCCAGTCCGGGCAGGATACACATTTACTGGTTGGAGCGGAACCAAAATTACAGGAGTAAGTGACAATGTGTCTGTAAAACAGGGTTCTACAGATAACCGGACCTATAAGGCGAACTGGAGAGAGAATACCTATCAGATTACATTTATCTTAAGTGGTACAGAGGCGAAAGGCTCCATGGAAGCCAAGACGGTCAATTACACAGAAAATGTAATACTTCCAAAATGCGGATTTACATGCAAAGGCCATTCCTTTAAGCGATGGTACACCGTGGATAAGAAGGGCAAGAAGACATATTACTCTGACCGACAGAAGGTGTCGAAGCTGACCGATGTGAATGGAGGTGTTGTGACACTCTATCCGGAATGGGAGGCAAATGTGTACAATGTTACATTTGACTATGGTGACGGAAGAGCGAAGACAGTTAGAAAGATCAAATACGGTGATAAATACCAGTTCCCGTCAGATCCGACTCGTTACGGCTGGGAGTTCAAAGGCTGGAAAAAAGAAGGAGCCAACACAGCATTTGACATGAGTACGAAAGAGCTGCAGCTTCAGGACGCAAAAAATATTACCTTATACGCAAGCTGGAAAGCAAACCAAAAATATTCTTACAGACCATCAAATTCCGGCAATACATATCGTGTGACAGATAAACATGAGTATACCAGATTTACTTATTATGTAGACGGTAATCAGACTTCTGTAAAGACAACCGGAGACAGTGGACTGAATCCGGCAAGATATCATTTGAATATGAAGAATATTTCCTATAATGCAGTACATCAGAATTATTCAAAGATGAGGATTAGGATTAGTTACAAGATTAAAATGGTAAAAGATGGTTATTCAGATCTGAGAATTTCCTACCATACGAAATCCGATAATAAGGATCACACAGAGTGGAAGAAAAATACGGAGGATCTGAAGAAGAAAAACGGTAAAACGATTACCTGTGAATATACACTTACGACTGGAAGCAAGATTGATGTGGACAGTCTGACGCTGGAATTTGATGCACATGGAGTAGGACCGGATCGATATGATCTCAGCAATCTGAATGTAGATATTACATTTGAGTAGGAGGAAACAGATGAAAGAACATACAGGAAAAAATAAAATATTTATTGTCATTATCATCTGTCTGTGTGCGGTCATCATTGCGGGACTGATTTATTTCATGAAATTAAAAGGAGGTTCAGATTCGGCATTTAAGCCGGATCTGGATTCAAATGCGAAGACTCAGACGGCAGACGATACCGGGGAAAAGCCGACAGGAATCCGGATACCGGGCTATCCGACCATTACGATTGAGGCAGACAAAAAAGACGTGCAGATGAACCTGATGAATCCGGAAGGAAACCCGTGTTACTTTACATTTGAAATTGTGCTTAACGACACAGGTGAGACCATCTACACATCAAAGATGGTAGAACCGGGGAAGGCAATTACAGAGGTGACATTAGACAAGGCACTTGCAGCGGGAGAATATCCGGCGACCATCAAGATTACGACCGCGTCACTCACTGACGGCGCTGCCATGAACGGGGCAAATGTAGAGACTACATTAATTGCACAGTAACAGGAGGGGAGAACGATGAAAAAGAGAAGTATAAGAACAGGAATTCTTTTTGCACTACTGACTCCGGTGCTGTTAATATGTGCAGAAAATCCAATCTATGCAGCCACCACCCAGACGGCGGGAAGCGCGACAGTCAGTTATCATGTGGACCCGGCTTACCAGGTGACGATTCCGGTAGATACAAGCATGCAGTTTAATGAGACAGAAACCTCTTACGGGAATATTGTAGTAGAGCAGGCGCAGATTGAGGATGGAAAATGTATCCAGGTGTCATTGCTATCTGATCTTAACTTAAAGAATTCCAACAATTCAAAGGCAGTGATTCCTTATCAGATTTTGGCGCAGGATGAGGCGGGAAGCCGGCCATTTACATCAGCGCAGTATACAAAAGCCGGGGAAGAGACACCTCTTACTATCGCGATTAAAAAAGAAGACTGGAAGAAGGCGGCGGCCGGAGAGTACGCAGATACGGTGACATTTACGATATCATACGTGGACAAAAGTGAGTAAGGGGGCGTGCATATGAGGAAAAAGACAGAAAATATGGATATCATTGTGGATAAAAAGACTGTCCGCGTTACAACGGCAGTGTTTGTGACAGTGATGACTATGCTGGCTGCAATCGCAGCAATGTTTTTTACGACCATGTCCGTTCTGGCAGCAGATGCAGGAAACTCATCGAATTCCCAGAGCACCATCAGTACAACCGTGCCGGACTCCCATAATATCCGTGTGGAAAAAAGTCACACAGATGTAGTGATAGAAGGGGAAGAAGATCAGATAGAAGGCAACATAGATAACTTTGTTGTGGATCGTTTTGCCGAGCCGAAGATACGGATCACACCAGAAGAAGGATGGAAGGTTTCAAGGATTCTTCTGAACGGGGAAGACGTTACGGAACAGTTCCAGGACGGATATCTGACACTGGAAGAAGTCTGCGAGGATACGACACTGGTCATTGAGACAGCAGAAGATACCAGCGGCGGCGAAAGCAAAGACCCGGACCAAGATAAGGATAAAGGAACACCGGGCGGTGGAAACGGACAGGACTCGGGCAAGAAAACTCCGATGAATAAGCTGAAAAACCGGATGGCAGCAGTCACAGGAGATGAAGCAAGACCGATGCTTTATGCACTGGCAGCAATTGCAGCGGCAGCAGTTGTGATCAGTGTGACGGTTATAAGAAGAAAAAATAAATAACAAAAGGGCATATCGGTACAGATATCCGAGATATTTTATCCCCCTCTCAGGTATAATACATCTGGGAGGGGGAATTGTTTGACAGGGTAGTAAAATATATCAACCATGAGATGGTGAAATCTTGTTTGAAAAGATTACGGAATATGTGGTAAAATAATAAAAACAGATAAGAATTACGAGAGGTAAAAGGGACGGAATTTTGGAATTTCGTCTTTTTATAGAAAACATGAACAAAAATTTTATCATTTATCTTTGTGTTATTAATATCATTACATTCCTGGCATTTGGCCAGGACAAATGGAAAGCGAAGAATGACGAGTGGCGAACTAGCGAGAAGACTCTTCTTGGGTTTGCCTGTATCGGTGGTTCTGTGGGAGCATGGATCGGAATGCATGTATTCCACCATAAGACGAGGAAGAATGAATTCCGATACGGGATTCCGGCGATTTTTGCAGTGCAGGTAATCCTTACACTGATTCGATATTCGGGAATCTTGAGGTGATGAAATATACCATTACAAATGGAAAAAGTTATGGTATATTTTTTCGAAAAGATTCGCTTGTTATCAGGCGCTTACAGTGGTATGATAAGTCTAATATGTAAATATCATAGTAAATTTTATAAAAAAGAAGGGAACAAAAAACGTGACCTACAAAGAAGCGAGGGTATATTTGGACGAGATGTCGAAATACGGAAGTGTACTTGGCTTAGATACGATTCGAGGTCTGTTGCATGAGCTTGGTGATCCACAGGACGATCTTAAGTTCATACATATTGCAGGAACGAATGGCAAGGGCTCTGTGCTTGCGTACACTTCGACTATATTAAGTGAGGCTGGCTACAGAACCGGGCGATATGTTTCTCCGACCGTTATGTCTTATCTGGAGAAGATCCAGGTGGACGGGACATGGATCTCGGAATCGGATTTTGCACAGAGTGTAGAGAAGATAAAGGAAGCGATTGCCAGTCTGAAAGCAAAGGGAGAACCTCTCCCGACGTTATTTGAAGCAGAGACGGCAATGGCTTTTTTGTATTTTCGGAAAATGCATTGCGACATGGTCGTACTTGAGACCGGACTTGGCGGTGAGACGGACGCGACGAATATTGTGAAGAACACCATCTGTGCAGCATTTGCAACCATCAGCGTCGATCATCTTGGCGTGATTGGAGATACGCTGGAGGAGATTGCCCGGACGAAGTCGGGCATTATCAAACCTGGTTGTGCGGTAGTATCCGCGAGACAGACAGACGTTGTGAGAAATGTCCTGAAGAAAAAAGCAGAAGAGAAGAACTGCTCTTATGTAGAGGCGGAGCCAAAGAAAATGGAAATTCTGACGGACAGTTACGATGGAATCACATTTTCTTATAAAGAGTTTGAAAAGATGCATTCAAATCTTGCGGGGCAGTGCCAGAGAGAGAATCTTGCCACAGCGCTTGAGATTGTAAAGCAGTTAAGAACGCTTGGATATGAGATTCCGGACGAAGCAGTGCGGGACGGGCTTGCAAAAACCGTGTGGGAAGGCAGATTTACCTGCCTTAGAAAGAATCCGGTTTTTATCATAGACGGAGCACATAATGAGGACGCTGCGATCAAACTGAGAACATCCATTGAGCGATACTTTAAAGGAAAGGAAATCCAGCTTATTATGGGAGTATTTCAGGATAAGGAGTATGAAAAGATTACAAGTATCCTGTGCCCGCAGGCAAAGAAGGTTTACACTGTAGAACTTCCGAACAAAGCCAGAAGCTTAAGTGCCGGGAAACTTGCGGACTGTGCCAGAAAATATTGCGAAGAAGCAGAAGCAAAAGACAGTATTCAGTCGGCGGTGGAATCAGCGACAGCAGCATGTGGTGCAGGAATGAATAATCAGGTAATCATCGCATGTGGTTCACTTTCTTATCTGGGAGAAGTGAAGCGGATCGTGGAAGAAAATAGAAAAACAGAAAAGAGCGAATAAAAATGATAGATCATGAAAAAGTAGAACAGGCAGTTCGGCTTTTATTAGAAGGAATAGGTGAAGATGTGAACCGGGAGGGGCTTATTGACACTCCGGACCGGATTGCAAGAATGTATGAAGAGATATACGGCGGCATAGAAGAAGATGCAGCAACACATTTGTCCAGGACATTTACAGTAGACAGCAGTGAGATGGTTGTGGAAAAAGATATTACATTTTACTCCACATGCGAACACCACCTGCTGCCATTTTACGGAAAAGTACATATCGGATATATCCCGGATGGGAAAGTCGTAGGACTGAGCAAGCTTGCAAGAACAGTAGAAGTATTTGCAAGAAGACTGCAGCTTCAGGAGCAGTTGACGGGACAGATTGCCGATGCGCTGATGGAGCATATGCAGGCAAAAGGCGCAATCGTGATGATCGAGGCGGAGCATATGTGCATGACTATGCGCGGAATCAAGAAGCCGGGAAGCCAGACAGTGACGCTGGCAAGACGTGGAGTCTTCGAGACAGACCCGGCACTGGAAGAACGATTTTTCCGCATGTTGGAGAGATAGCGATGCTGATGGAAAAGTATATAGAGATGCCGCGCCTCAATGCAGTCTGGAATCATCCACTTTATCAGAAGTATTACCGGGAAAATGAAAAAATTGAGCATGACCGTGAATTTTGTTGTCACCAGATCACACACCTTTTGGATGTAGCGCGGATTGCGTATATTAAGAACCTGGAAGCAGGTCTTGACATTGATAAGGAGTTAATTTACACAGCAGCAATTTTACATGACATTGGAAAAGCTTTGCAGTACACGGACAAGATTCCTCACGAAATTGCAGGTGAGAAGATCGCAGGCGAGATTTTAGATACACTTTCGGAAAATGATGCATTTTCAGAGACGGAACGGGCATGGATATTAGAAGCTGTGCGCGGACATCGCAGAAAATGTAACGGCATGTCGGAGGTGGCAAGACTTTTTTATGAGTGTGACAAGCGTTCCAGAAATTGTTTTGCGTGTCCGGTAAAAGAGCAGTGCAATTGGAGCGAAGAAGAGAAGAATATGGAGATAAAGATATGATTATTGGCGGAAAGAAATTTGACGTAGAGCATGAAACTTATGTTATGGGAATCTTGAATGTAACACCGGATTCCTTTTCTGATGGTGGAAAATATAATGGCATGGATCAGGCAATGGAGCATGCAAGACAGATGGTCGAGGACGGCGCAGACATCATTGATGTAGGAGGCGAGTCTACAAGACCGGGACATATAATGATCACGGATGAGGAAGAAATTGCAAGAGTGACTCCTATCATTGAGAAACTGAAAAAAGAGTTTGATGTGCCAATTTCCATTGATACTTATAAAAGTAAGGTGGCGGAAGCAGCAGTTCAGGCAGGAGCAGATCTTGTGAATGATATCTGGGGTCTGAAATATGACGAGAAGATTGCAGATGTCATCGCAAAACATAACGTTGCCTGCTGCCTGATGCACAACCGTGACAATACAGAATATAGCAATTTCCTGGATGATTTTATGGAGGATATGCGGGAGTGTATACGTCTGGCAAAGGCGGCAGGTATTGCAGATGATAAGATTATTCTGGATCCGGGAGTTGGATTCGGAAAGACTTACGAGATGAATCTGGAGATTATTGACAAATTAGAAATCATGCAGAAGCTCAATTACCCAATCCTTCTTGGAACTTCCAGAAAATCCGTCATTGGTCTGACACTGGATCTGCCAGTCGATCAGCGGGAAGAAGGAACACTCGTGACGACGGTATACGGTGTTCAAAAAGGCAGTGCATTTGTGCGTGTCCATGATGTAAAGAAGAATAAGAGAGCCATTCAGATGACAAAAGCGCTTATGCGTGACCATGAGGTATAGAGGATGGAATTAGATCAGATTAAAATTGAAGGTCTGGAAATATTCGCAAATCACGGCGTATTTCCAGAAGAAAATGTACTGGGACAGAAGTTCATCGTGTCCGCAACACTTTATACAGACACAAGAAAAGCCGGAAAGACCGATGAGCTGACGGCATCGATCCATTACGGAGAAGTCAGTGCATTTATTACAGAATTTGTAAAATCACATACATACAAATTGCTGGAGCGCGTGGCCGAAGAACTGGTAGAAGATATGCTTCAGAAGTTTGACGGGCTTGAAAAAGTAACACTGGAGATCCAGAAACCATGGGCACCGGTAGGACTTCCGCTTAAAACTGTCAGCGTCAGAATCACAAGAAGCTGGCACACTGCTTACATTGCCCTCGGATCTAATATGGGAGACAGCAGACAAATCCTGGACGATGCAGTGTCAGCAATTGACGCGCTTCCTGCAAGCAAAGTGGAAAAAGTCTCCGGATTTATTACAACCCCACCGTACGGTGTGACAGACCAGCCGGATTTTCTGAATGGCTGTCTGAGAATGAAAACTCTTTATTATCCGAAGGAACTCCTTAGAGAACTGAACCGGATTGAAAAGGAAGCCGGAAGAGAGCGAATCATTCACTGGGGACCAAGAACGCTGGATCTGGATATCATTTTCTATGATGATCTGATCAGTCAGGAGGATGACTTATGCATTCCCCATGTTGAAATGCATAAGCGTTCTTTTGTACTGGAGCCTTTGGAGGAAATCGCACCATACAAACGGCACCCGGGAAATGGAAAGACAGTACGACAGATGCTGGAAGAGCTTACCGATTCATAAAAGTAAGAGAGAATACGGTGCATGAGAAAAGAAAGACCACGTGCAGACAAAAACAGATAACCAGATATGAAAAGAGGTTGCCTTATGAGTCTGACAGAGAACCATACAATAGCGGAATTATTGTATGAAAATGAAAAGTTAAGCGCAGAACTGGAAGCGGAACGATTTATGCTTGAGCTGATTACAAGTCTCAGCAGTACAGAACTGATCGACGATGGAATCAATAACGTATTATGCAAAGTCGGTGAGTATACATGCGCAGACCGTGCCTATGTATTTGAAATTAATGAAGATTATACAACAACCAATACATATGAATGGTGTAAAGAAGGGGTGACACCACAGATTGATAATCTAAAAGGAATTCCATTCGAGAGTATGCCGAACTGGATACATCTGTTCCTGCAGGGGGAAAATATCCTGATTGAGGAACTGGAAGATATTAAGGCAGAGATGCCCCAGGAATATAGAAGAAATCTTTTGCGGAGCACAGATTGGTATCTGGTCGATTATCAAGCAAGAGGGAAAAGAACCGGTAATGGAGGCCGATGCAAATATGCGTGAGCCTCTGGGGCTGACGATATTCAGAAAGCAAAAAATGCCGGTATGAATGAGCATCTGGCGAAGCCATTTGAGATGGAGAAGGTGCTTCGTACGATTTCAAGGTATCACAAGGTGTAGAGTAAAAAATATAATTGAAGGCTTTTGTACTCAACATCATCTTATGACATATAAAGAGGAGGAAAGAACGATGTATATCACATGTTTAGACGTAGAAGGAGTATTAGTACCGGAAATTTGGATTGCTTTTGCCAAGGCAAGTAATATTCCGGAACTTAAAAAGACAACAAGAGATGAGCCTGATTATGACAAACTTATGAAATGGCGTCTTGGTATTTTAAAGGAGCATGGTCTTGGATTGAAGGAAATTCAAGAGACAATCGCCAAGATCGATCCGCTTCCGGGAGCAAAAGAGTTCTTAGATGAGCTCCGTACATTTAGTCAGGTGATTCTTATCAGTGATACATTTACACAGTTTGCAACACCACTGATGGAGAAATTAGGATGGCCTACATTGTTCTGTAACACACTGGAAGTTGCGGAAGATGGAGAGATTACCGGATTCAAGATGCGTGTAGAACAGTCGAAACTCAGTACAGTCAAAGCACTGCAGTCTATCGGATTTGACACAATCGCAAGTGGAGATTCTTATAATGACCTTGGCATGATTCAGGCTAGTAAAGCTGGATTTTTATTTAGAAGTACCGATAAGATCAAAGCAGACTATCCACAGATTCCGGCATATGAAACATATGATGAACTGTTAAGTGCGATTAAAGAAGCAATGAAATAAATTTATAAAAAGACCAGCCGGGTATTCTTCATGATGAGCTTATTTTCTATAACTGCTGCGCCGCTTATTTCTGTGTGATTATACAAACTTACCGATAAATCGGTTCAAACAGTGTATAATCACACAGACTATGCTCGCAGCTATCACGAAAATAACTCAATTCATGAAGAATACCCGGTTGGTTTTATATATTATTTATCTTATTGCAATAAAAAAGATGCCAGGTTAATCTGCGTGATAAAACACAGATTGCTGGCATCTTATAAAATCAATAAGTATAAATTAAATCCAGATTCTTAATGTATTGATTAATTTCTGTTTTTCCAGATCATTCATCTGAGCTACAAGATGCATAACTTCATTGTCTAGAGCGTTTTCTTTATAAGCAGGCTCCAGAGAACCAACAAGAGAATCCAGTGTTGTATTCATAAGCTTTGCATAGTAGATCAGGATACGAAGAGACATTGCTGTACGATTGTTCTCTACGTTGCTGATATATCCTGGTGTTACGTGCAGGGCATCTGCGACCTCTGCCTGTGTCAGATTCATCTCCTGGCGTAATTTCTTCACGCGGGAGCCAAGGTTTTCTTCAAAATTGCCGTCTTTTTGATTTTTATTCATAATGACCTCCATGATCAAATTTTTTCTTTTAAGTACAATAATAAGTATACTTAGAATTATACTATAAATAATCAAGAAGTGCAACGTTGGAGATTAGTTGTAATCTCATTTTTTGCGCATTAAACCGAATGCCGAGGCATTCTTGAATAGGAAAATAAAACAAATTTCCGGGAAAAGAGGGAGTAATCACTCTTCATGGGTGCTTGCAGCAATCACGACACCGACCATAATCAGAAATGCCCCAATTGCTCCTTGCAGAGATAATTTTTCATGGAGAAAAATATAGGCAAAAATCATAGAAAATACTGGTTCCAGTGCGAAAAGCATGCTGGTATGTTCCGGAGATGTGTATTCTTGAGCAACTGGCTGAACGATAAATCCAAAAGCACTGCAGATTATCGCCAGACCAAGAATTGCACCCCACTGCGCGCCACTGCCCGGAAGTGAGGGAGTCTCAAATAAAAATGTAAAGATCACACCATACAGACCGACAAATCCAAGCTGCCAGATTCCAAGAAGAAAGCTGTCAGTTTCTTTTGTAAAATGATCCATCAGAATAATCTGGATGGTGTAGGAAAATGCACTGAGGATACATAAAATATCTCCAAGATTAATTGTAAAGGTGGAGAAAAATGTAAGCAGACAGATTCCAAGTAAAGCCAAAAGGACTCCAAGAGTTGTACGTTTGGATGGCAGTTTGTGTTTTAAAAAGCTGTGTACTACCGGTACGAATACAGACACAATACCAACCAGGAATCCAGCATTGGAAGCGGTCGTGTATTTCATTCCCGGAACAAGAAAAGCAAACACACCAAACAGAAGCAGACCGAGAATACTTCCGTATCCAAGAGTGCGCAGGTTCATCAGCTTCATTTTCGGCAAGAAAACCAGTGCAACGGTAATAAATGCAATGCAAAAACGCAGTGCAATAATAGAGAATGGCGGCATTCCTGTCAGCCCGATTTTCATCAGAAGATATGAACAGCCCCAGGTCATGGCTACGATGGCAATCAGAATATCGGCTTGTCCCTGTGATAGCTTATTTTTGGTTGCAGCATTAGATTTTTCAGTTGTAGGTTTTGCTATAGTGTTTTTACGTTCCCCAGACATAATAGACACTCCTTTAACAGTTGTATATCAGCCGGGAGATGACTCCCACTTCTATAGGTGGTGAGAACAAGCTGATATAGCCTCCGGCATTCTTGAATTGGTAAATCTCTCAATGAATGATAATACCATTATTCTTATTGTACATGGTTTACGGAAATTTGAAAAGAGTAGATATGAAAGGAGTGTTCTAGACACAGCGAAGCCCCGCGGGTGCGTTCCCGGCGAGGCTTCGTGTGCTGTTATAGTTATATAAAGGAATGAGAGTAAGTGCTTTTCGCACTTCTATGAGGGGTGATAGCTGATGTCTTTCTCAACTATCTGTCATTTAGTATAAGCGGAAAATGTGACGAAAGTATGTTGAAACTCTTAAACAAATCGAAAATTTATAAAAAACCACTTAAGAAATAATAAAGTTATGGTAGAATAGTACTTACGGAGGTGGAATATGAAAAAAAGAGTATTGTTACTGGGACTTGTAGTGCTTATGGTACTTACAGGCTGTGGGACAACAGAAAAAGAAACGAAGACAAAGGAAAAAGATCCAGACAAACTGGTATTAAATATAGAAGATAAAAAAGAAGACAATATACAAGAGGAACAGACAGATATGCAGGAACAGGCTTCACAGCCAGACGGACAATCACAGGCAGAAGAGGCGAATGAACAACAGCCGCAGAAAAATGGACATTTGATTGCGATTGATGCAGGACATCAGGCAAAGGGGAATAGCGAGAAAGAACCGGTCGGTCCAGGTTCTTCTGAAATGAAAGCAAAGGTGGCTTCCGGGACAAGTGGCAAGACATCAGGGCTTCAGGAATATGAACTGACATTGGCTGTTTCTATGAAGCTGAAAGAAGAATTGATGAACCGTGGGTATGATGTTTTGATGATACGAGAGACGAACGATGTAAATGTATCGAATGCAGAGCGTGCACAGATTGCAAACAATGCCAATGCCGATGCATTTATCCGTGTTCATGCCAATGGTTCAGATAGCAGCAGTGCCAATGGCATGATGACGATTTGTCAGACTGCTTCCAATCCATACAATGGAAATCTATATTCCCAAAGTCAGGCACTTTCTACAGATGTTTTAGATCAGATGGTGGCAGCAACCGGAGCAAAAAGAGAGCGTGTCTGGGAGACAGATACCATGAGTGGAATCAACTGGGCACAGGTTCCGACGACCATTGTGGAGATGGGATATATGAGTAATCCGACGGAAGATCAGAAGATGGCGACAGACGAATATCAGTGGCAGATCGTAACCGGGATTGCCAATGGAGTGGATCAGTATTTTGGAATTACGAGATAAGGGAGTTTTGACAGATGAAAAAAGCAGCATTATTTTTTGATGTGGATGGTACATTGATTGACGAACAGACAAAGATAGTGCCGGAAAGTACACTTCGTGCATTGAAGCAGGCGAGAGAAAACGGCCATCTTGTGTTTATCAATACAGGTCGTACATCTTGTAATACATTGGATTCCATGAAGCATATTCCAGTAGATGGTTATGTGTGTGGGTGTGGAACGGAAATCATTTATCAGGGAAATGTGCTGATGCACAGTACACTGACCAAGGAGCAGTGCAGACGTTACATACAGGTGATTCAGGAGTGTCATATGGAAGGAGTTCTGGAAGCCAGTGACGATCTATATTTTCCCCAAAATAGTTCCCGTTTTCCGGAAATCGAAGATATCAGACAGCGCATGGGAAAAGCTTGGGGATTAGGCTGTAAGAAATATATAGAGGATGGCGGATTCATTTATGATAAAATGTTCTTACTCTCTGATCAGACAAGTGATGTAGTAAAATTCATAGAGGAAGTCCGTGACGATCTGGCAGTCATCGATCGGAGACATGGAAGTTATGAGTGTATTCAAAAGCAATATACAAAAGCGACCGGGATTGAGTATATGAGGAAATATCTTGGCTATGACATGGATCAGATATATGTATTTGGAGATAGCAGCAATGATCTGGCGATGTTCGAATACGCCACACATACAGTAGCGATGAAAGAGCATGATTCTGTATTGGATCCATATACAGAATATGTGACGGACAGTGTGATGAATGACGGAATTGAAAAAGCAATGAAACATTATCAATTAATATAGAAGGGACTGTATCATATGGGAGAACAACTGACAGAAAGTGATGTAAAGAAAATAAAGGAAGAAATTGAGTACCGAAAGATTGTTGTCCGTAAAAAAGAGCTGGAAGCAGTAAAAGAGGCAAGAGCACAGGGAGACTTGAGCGAGAACTTTGAGTATAAAGCAGCGAAGCAGGATAAGAACCGCAACGAAAGCCGTATCCGTTATCTAGAGAGAATGTTAAAAACTGCCAACATTGTGTCTGATGATTCAAAAGAAGACGAGATAGGAATTAATAATACCGTGGATCTTTATTTTGAAGATGATGAAGAAGTGGAGACATACCGGATTGTGACAAGTGTCCGAGGAAATTCCCTGGCCGGACTGATCAGCATCGAGTCACCGCTTGGAAAAGCAGTACTTGGACATAAAGTCGGTGACCGCGTGAAAATACCGGCAGGAGATGACGGATATTATGTGGTAGTAAAGAGGATTGATAAGACTACCGATGACAGTCATGATACGTTAAGAAAATATTAGTAAAAGTGAAAAAATATTTTTGAGAATATTGCAAAGGAAATATGTATATACTATAAGAGAAAAGTGTGCTATAATTAATAAACTTGTAAAATTTTGTCTATTATGTATAATATATATGAAATGAATAACGAACAACAGGGGGCTTGCGTATCAAGCAGGCTGAGATTGGGCTGAATGCCCTGACCTGCAACCTGATTTGGATAATGCCAACGTAGGGAAAAAGATGCGTAAATGTTAGCAGGTATATCTTTTATTAGGTATATCTGCTATTTATGTTAGCAATGTAAAAATCAGCGAATGTTCACAACACAAAAAGGAGAGAGAATTATGCTAGGTACATGTTTACAGAACGTTAGAGAAAAAGGACCGCTTGTCCATAATATTACGAATTATGTTACGGTCAATGATGTAGCAAATGTGATTCTTGCGTGTGGTGCAAGCCCAATCATGTCAGATGAGCCGCAGGACGTGCAGGATATCACTGCAATTTGCGGAGGTCTGAACATCAATATTGGAACGCTGAATGTAAGAACGATTGAAGGAATGTTGGCGGCAGGTCATAAGGCAAATGAATTAAATCACATGGTTCTGCTTGATCCGGTTGGTGCAGGAGCAAGTTCTCTTAGAACGAATACAGCTGTCAACCTGATGCAGGAAATAAAGTTTGATGTAATCCGTGGAAATATTTCCGAAATCAAGACATTAGCTGCAGGAAGCGGTACTACAAAGGGTGTTGACGCTGATGTAGCTGACGCAGTGACAGAAGAAAATCTGGACGAAGCAGTTGCATTTGCAAAAGCATTTTCTGAAAAATCCGGAAGTATAGTTGCAATTACAGGAGCGATTGATCTTGTCAGCGACGGCAGAAAATGTTACGTGATCCGTAATGGACGACCGGAAATGGGAAGAATTACAGGAACAGGCTGCCAGTTATCTGGACTGATGACAGCATATCTTGTTGCAAATCCTGAGCAGAAGCTTGAGGCGGCAGCAGCGGCAGTTTGTACGATGGGACTTGCCGGTGAGATTGGCTGGAGTTACATGCAGAAAGGTGACGGTAATTCTACCTATAGAAATAGAATTATTGATGCTATTTATAACATGACAAAAGAGCAGTTAGACGAAGGAGCAAAATATGAAGTGCGATAAAAAAGATTTGCTGCTTTATGCAGTGACAGACAGAAGTTGGCTGAACGCAGAGACACTTTACAGTCAGGTTGAGAAGGCACTGGAAGGTGGAGCTACATTTGTACAGCTTCGTGAGAAACATCTCGATCATGATGCTTTTCTTCAGGAGGCAAAGGAAATCAAAGAATTGTGTGCAAAGTACCAGGTACCGTTTGTGCTGGATGATGATGTGGAGCTTGCACTGGAAGTTGGCGCGGACGGAGTTCATGTAGGACAAAGTGATATGGAAGCAGGAGATGTCCGGGCAAAGCTTGGTGAAGATAAGATTGTCGGAGTTTCAGCACAGACAGTGGAGCAGGCACTTTTAGCTCAGGAGCGCGGAGCAGACTATCTTGGAGTCGGAGCTGTATTTCCGACCAGTTCCAAAGATGACGCAGTAGAAGTTGACCATGAGATGGTAAAAGCAATTTGTGAGGCTGTAGATATTCCAGTTATCGCAATTGGCGGCATCACAAAAGATAATGTGCAGGAGTTGTCAGGCTGTGGACTTTGTGGAATCGCAGTTATCAGCGCTATTTTCGCAAAACCGGATATTAAGAAAGCAACAGAAGAGCTGAAAGCAGCCACTGAGAAGATGGTGAAAGCATGTTAGAAAATAAATCTGACGTGGAGAAAAATGCATCAGAGCAGAAATGTTGTGGAAAAGTTCCTGTACAGAATATGGGTGGTGTTATCTTAGACATAGACGGGACAGTTCTGGATTCTATGTCCATCTGGCAGGACGCGGGTGTGAGATACCTTGCGAGTCAGCAGATTGAAGCAGAGCCTGGACTTGCCGAGAAGATTTATTATATGTCTATCCCGGAGGCTGCATTATATATGCGGACACGCTATGGGCTTGAACAATCTGTAAAAGAAATCAGTCAGGGGATCAAAGATGTAGTGAGAGATTTCTATTATTACGAGGCGCCGTTAAAAGCCGGAGTAAAAGAATTTCTACAAAAAATGTCAGATAGAAAGATTCCGGTCGTGGCAGCAACAGCCAGTGATGAAGATCACCTGGAACATGCATTTACACGTCTTGGAATACGTCAATATTTTGAACATATTTTTACATGCGCGCAGGCAGGAGCCGGAAAGCAGAGCCCGGCAGTCTATCATATGGCAGCAGGATATCTGGACAGGAATCCGGAAGAACTGTATGTTTTTGAAGATGCATTGTATGCAATCCGGACAGCAAAACTGGCAGGATATCATACGATTGGCGTGTATGACGAAGAAAGTAAAGAAGATCAGGAAATGATCCGCGAAGAAGCAGACATTTATATGGAAAGCTTCAAAGAGGCAGATATATTTTTCAAATAGAGTAAAAAAGGAAAGGTAAAATAATGAAAACAGCAGTAACAATTGCCGGAAGTGATTCCAGTGGTGGAGCAGGAATTCAGGCAGACATTAAGACAATGATTGCAAATGGCGTTTATGCGATGAGTGCAATCACAGCGTTAACCGCACAGAATACGACAGGTGTGACGGGTATTATGGAAGTGACACCGGAATTTATGGGTGAGGAATTAGATAACATTTTTACAGATATTTATCCGGACGCAGTGAAGATCGGAATGGTATCTTCCAGTGCGCTGATTGAGAAAATTGCAGATAAACTGAAAGAGTATCAAGCAAAAAATATCGTCGTTGACCCGGTTATGGTAGCAACAAGTGGAGCAAAGCTGATCAGTGAAGAGGCAATCGGAACTTTAAAGAAACGTCTTCTTCCAATTGCCAGTGTTCTGACACCGAATATTCCAGAAGCAGAAGTTCTGGCGGAAATGGAGATCCACTCAGCAGATGATATGATCGAGGCTGCAAAGAAAATCAGTGATACATACCACTGCGCAGTTCTCTGCAAGGGCGGACATAAGTTGAATGATGCAAATGACCTGCTTTATCGTGACGGCGATTATCGTTGGTTCAACGGAAAACGTATTGATAATCCGAATACACATGGAACCGGCTGCACACTTTCCAGTGCCATTGCATCGAACCTTGCAAAAGGATTTGATATGGACACATCCGTAGAGCGTGCAAAAGATTACATTTCCGGAGCGCTGGCTGCGATGCTGGATCTCGGAAAAGGAAGCGGACCTATGGATCACGGATTTGCAATTACGGGAGAATATAAGAAAGAAGCATAAAGAGGGACAGACATCATGGAAGAAAAAAGAACAGGTTTATTTGAAAATGGACTGATCTGGTTTGGAGCAGGCGTTTCTATTGCGGAGATTCTGACCGGAACTTATCTGGCACCACTTGGAATGGGAAAAGGACTTCTCGCAATTATCGTAGGACATATCATCGGCTGCCTTATGTTATTCCTGGCAGGTGTAATCGGTGGTAAAGTCAGAAAAAGTGCAATGGAAACTGTAAAAATGAGTTTTGGACAGAAGGGAAGTATTCTGTTTGCAGTGTTAAATGTGCTGCAGCTTGTGGGCTGGACGGCGATTATGATTTATGATGGAGCACTGGCAGCAGATGGTGTTATGAATACTGGACGCTGGATTTGGTGCCTGGTCATCGGAGCGCTGATCATTCTTTGGATTGTTATTGGAATTACAAATCTTGGAAAAATCAACACGGTTGCTATGGCAGCATTATTTATCCTGACACTGATTCTTTGTAAAGTTATCTTCACAGGAAACGGAGCAGGTGTACCATCGGATGACAGCATGACATTTGGTGCAGCAGTTGAACTTGCTGTTGCCATGCCATTATCCTGGCTTCCACTGATCAGTGATTATACAAGAGAAGCAAAAGAGCCGGTAAAAGCAACAGCAGTCAGCGCAATTACTTATGGTATTGTAAGCTGCTGGATGTATGTGATCGGAATGGGAGCAGCAATTATTACCAGAGAGTATGATATTGCACAGATCATGCTAAAAGCAGGTCTTGGAATCGTCGGACTTCTGATCATCGTATTTTCAACAGTTACAACAACATTTCTGGATGCATATTCCGCAGGAATTTCCAGTGAAACCGTTGTGAACAAATGGAATGGAAAACATGTGGCAATCGTGGTAACTGTGCTTGGAACGATTGCAGCAATTGTATACCCGATGGATAATATTACAGATTTCCTGTATCTCATCGGTTCCGTATTTGCACCGATGATTGCAATCCAGATTGCAGACTTCTTCCTGCTGAAACTGGATAAGAGTAATCAGGCAGTGCATGTACCGAATATGATTATCTGGGTGATAGGATTTATCGCGTATCGAATTCTGATGAATATCGATATGCCGGTAGGAAATACACTGCCTGATATGTTGATCACGATTATTCTGTGCCTTATAGTAGGGAAACTATTTCCGGTAAGCAAAAAGCGGTAAGCCGTTTTCTTCCGGCAAGACTACTTTTCCTTGGATCAGTGGTCTTGCATATTGTATAAATGCTTCTGTGACATCACAGCCGTCTTCGGTGATCCAATCAGATGGTACGGCTTTTTCCATGTTACAGATTTCATTTACATCGGCAGTTTCGTAGGAGAGCTCGTAAGGAAGATCACCGTTTCGGATAAATGTGATCATCTTGCCTGTCTCTCCTTTTAATGCAGCCTGAACACCAACGATTCCGGCATTTTCAGATTCATTTAAATCTGTAGCTGACAGGTATTCGCTGGAGCAGCGCTGGCATACATTCAACTCAATGGAGCGGACTTTTACGCCGATTCGCTCTTTGACAAGATTTTCCAGATATTTTCCGGATCCGGTCAGCATTTTATGACCAAAGGTATCGGTTCCAATATCACCGGCAAGTTCGCAGACAAAGGTTCCATTTTTGTCATGAATTCCTTCAGAGATGCATACAACTAAGTTTGGGGTTGTTTCCAGCATTTCCTGTACTTTTTTAAGAAATGCTTCCTGGTCAAATGCAGTTTCCGGCAGATAAATAAGGCGTGGGTTATCACCATCATATTTGCGGGCAAGGGCACTGGCGGCAGTGAGCCAGCCGGCGTGACGCCCCATAATTTCTACAATAGTGACAGATTTTTTGTTGTCATAAACACTTGCATCAATAGCAACTTCGCGGACCATGGAAGCAACATATTTTGCAGCACTTCCAAATCCCGGAGTGTGATCTGTGTGGACCAGGTCATTATCAATGGTTTTCGGAACACCGATAAAGCGAATATCGCTGTTGATCTTTTTGGCATATCGGGATAATTTACTTACAGTATCCATGGAATCATTTCCCCCAATATAGAAGAAATAACCGATACCATGCGATGTAAACTTGTTGAATAACAATGGATAAACAGGATCATTTAAATCTTCGGGAAGCTTGTAACGACATGACCCGAGGTAAGAGCCGGGTGTTGTACGGAGTAAGGAGAGTTCGTTCGTTTCAATGAGCGAACGCATATCCATCATATGTCCGTTTAAAAATCCTTCAATTCCATTAATCATACCGTATATTTCGTCGATTTCCTCAGTGTGTCTCATGGCTTCAGTGACTACGCCATACAGACTTCCGTTAATGACCGCAGTCGGGCCGCCGGATTGTCCGACAATCAGATTCTTTTTCATATGTGTACCTTCCTTTTGTTGAAAAATTATCAATTTTATCTCTACTATATCGAATCATAGCATTTTTTACAAGGAGATTGCAAAAAAGACATAAAAATTTTGGTTGGAAAAAATGTACATATGCTATATACTTAAAAAGATTCCTAAGGCTCTGCTTTGGGTAAGTAGTGACATAATAAGAAAGAAACTATAAATTCAAAAAGATATGATATAAGGAGAAAGATGCATGAAATATATATCTTTTGCAATACCAAGTTACAATTCACAGGAATATATGTCTCACGCCATTGAGAGTATTCTTGTGGGCGGGGAAGATGTAGAGATTATAATTGTAAATGACGGATCTTCCGATGATACTTCTAAGATTGCACATGAGTATGAGGAAAAATATCCGACGATCATCAAGGCGGTGGATAAGGAGAATGGAGGTCACGGCGATGCTGTGAATTCAGGACTTACACATGCCACCGGAAAGTATTTTAAAGTTGTGGACAGTGATGACTGGGTAGATGCCGAGGCTCTTCGGAAGATTCTGGAATTTCTTAAGAAGCTGGAATCTGAAGATGAAGAGGTGGACATGCTCATTTCCAATTATGTTTATGAGAAAGTAGGAGCAACCCATAAGAAATGTATTCACTACCGTAATGTGCTTCCGCAGAATAAGATTTTCAAATGGGAAGAAATCGGACGGTTCCATCTGGATCAGTACATTCTGATGCATTCTGTTATTTATCGGACGGCGATGCTTAAGCTCAGCCAGTTAGAGCTTCCAAAACATACATTTTATGTAGATAATATTTATGTGTATTATCCGTTGCCATTTGTGCGAAAAGTGTATTACCTGGATGTAGATTTTTATCGTTACTATATTGGAAGAGAAGATCAGTCTGTCAATGAGAAAGTTATGATATCCAGACTGGATCAGCAGATTTTTGTTACAAAGACAATGATTGATATGTACCAATTAAAAAATGTAAAATGCAAGAAACTGAGAAATTATATGCTTAATTATCTCGCAATCATGATGACTGTTTCTTCCATTTTATGTATTCGGTCTAAGAAAGCAGAGAACCTGGAGAAGAAAAAAGAACTGTGGATATATCTGAAACAGAAGGATTTCAAGACATTTATGAAGATCCGCTACGGAATACTTGGACAGACCATGAATATTCCGGGAAGACCCGGACGAAAGATATCCTCTCTTGCGTACAGTGTGGCAAGAAGAATTATAGGATTTAATTAGGAAAAAGTATGAGAATGACACAAAAACAAAACATATTAACAAAAACAGGTATTGTAGCACTTCTTGCGTGTGTATGCTGTATTTTGTGGGGGAGTGCGATTCCGGTAATCAAGACAGGCTATCGTTTCCTGCATGTAGATTCTTCTGATATTGCAAGTCAGATTGTCTTTGCAGGAGTACGATTCACGCTGGCAGGAATTTTGGTATTGATTTTTGCATCTATTAGAGAAAAGAAAGTGATGATTCCTGACAAAGAGATTTTAAAATATGCAGTTCCGGTATGCCTAGCTCAGACGGTAGGACAGTATTTCTTCTTTTACATAGGTGTTGCCAATACATCAGGAGTAAAAGGAGGAATCATTACCGGACTTGGAAACTTTATTGCAATTTTGTTGTCTTGCCTTGTTTTTCGAAATGAACGGATGACAAGAAGAAAAATTGCAGGATGTGTTCTGGGATTTGCAGGAGTTGTGGTAATTAATTTGCTGGGGAACTCTCTGGATATGGGATTTAAGCTGATCGGAGAGGGGTTTGTTCTGATCGCGCAGTTATCCTATGGAATTTCTACAGTGTTGATCAACCTTTTTTCCAGAAAAGTATCTCCGGTTGTATTGAGCGGAACGCAGTTTACGATGGGTGGAATCGTTCTGATGCTGATTGGAGCAGGAATGGGTGGACATCTGGAAAATGTTACTACAGGGGGTGTGGTAATTATATTTTATCTGGCAATGGTTTCAGCAGTGGCATATACACTCTGGTCCGTACTGCTTGCCTGGAACGATGTTTCCAAAGTTGCTATCTTTGGATTTGTGAACCCGCTTTGTGGCGTGATTTTATCAGCACTGATACTTGGAGAGGTGAAACAGGCATTTAATGTTGGGAGTCTGGCAGCATTGATTTTGGTGTGTGCCGGAATTTATATAGTGAACTGCAAAGAGAATAAGTGGGAATAATTGTACAGCCATGGAGCATACTACTTATAGAAGTAAGAAAGGAGTATGTACCATGGCTGTTGATTTTAGTAAAAGTAAGACAAGAGAAAATTTGATGCGGGCATTTGCAGGAGAGAGTCAGGCAAGGAATCGTTATACAATTGCGGCAAAGCAGGCGAGTCGAGATAATCTGTATTCCATTAGCCAGATTTTTTTATTTACTGCAGATCAGGAGCGGGCACACGCGGAAGTATTTTATGAATTATTGAGAGGTCAGACAGAGCAGACGATTGAAATTTGTGGCGGGTATCCAGTAAATCTTGCAGAAAATGTGACAGATCTTCTGAAAAGTGCGGTGCATAATGAAATGCAGGAGTTTGAAGACGTTTATCCGGAATTTGCTAAAATTGCAAAAGAAGAAGGTTTTGATCAGGCATCAGGAGCATTTGACATGATCGCAAAGGTAGAAGCTGTGCATGGACGTCGCTTTGCATTGCTTGCAGAACTGCTTGGGAAAAATCAGTATTTTGAAAATCCAGATGGAGGAGAATGGATGTGTATGAATTGCGGACATATCCAAAAAGGGAAAATGGCACCGCCTGTATGTCCAAGTTGTCATTATGAGCGAGGTTATTTTATTCCGGTAGAACTGGCACCATATTTGATGCCTGAGCTCATTTAAGGGAGTAGAAATGCAGAGTCAGAAATTAGAAAATCTCTTGAATCAGGCATTGAATGCCACGGAAAGTGAACGTGAACGATCTCAGGAATTGAATGTAGGATATAATCCTGTGGACCAGGTGTGGGAGTTGATTATCAAATATTCCGGTAATCTGGAGACAGTCCGACAGATTTCTGAGAGAGTCACAGAGCTGTTAAATGAATATGCTATTATCCATATACGTCAGTCACAGATATCGGATCTGGTGCAGATTGTAGAAGTAGAATATGTGGAAAAACCAAAACGATTATTTTTCCAGGTGCGAAATGGAAAACGGGTGTCTTGTATCAATGAGGTACAGGACGCCCGTTTTTCGCTTACGGGACAGGGTGTACTTGTGGCAGTCATAGATTCCGGGGTTGATTACACACTACCTGATTTTCGGAATGAAGACGGGACAACAAGAATCCGTTATCTGTGGGATCAGTCATTAAAGGCGGTGGAGGGGGAGCATGTGCCGAAAGGATATGGAATGGGAGTGGAGTATACAAAGGAAGAGATAGATGCTGCTTTTCCAGATTTTTATCATGTAATAACACCGAAAAATATAGTGACACAGGGAGCGATAACTATCCGTACGCGTGATATTTCAGGACACGGAACGGCGGTAGCCGCTATTGCGGCTGGAAATGGAAGAGGAAGTGGCGGTGTTTATGCAGGAGTTGCCCCTCAAAGCGAATTCATTGTAGTAAAACTTGGAAATCCTATGTCTGGGGGATTCCCAAGGACGACGGAGCTTATGCAGGGAATTGATTATGTTATACGCAAAGCACAGGAGCTTCGTATGCCGGTGGCTGTGAATATCAGCTTTGGCAATACATACGGAGCCAGAGACGGAACGTCATTATTAGAGCGATTTATTGATGACATTTCTAATATCTGGAAGAGCTGCATTTGTATCGGAACAGGAAATGAAGGGGCAACCGCAGGGCATACATCTGGGAGAGTATCAGAAAATGTCAGAGCAAATAGAGAACAGGAGATTGAGCTGGCAGTGCAGGAAAAACAGCCATCGTTAAATGTTCAGATTTGGAAAAGATATGTAGATCAGATAGATATTTCAATTGTATCGCCTACAGGTACACGTATCGGACCAGTCAAGGAGCAGCTTGGAACACAGCGATTTACTGTCGATGCAACAGAAATACTTTTGTATTACGGGGAGCCAAGTCCATTTAGCACAAACCAGGAGATTTATCTGGATTTCCTCCCACGCGGGAGCTATATAAACAGCGGAGTGTGGAAAATGGTTCTGACACCGAGAAAAATTGTGGATGGACATTATGAAATGTGGATCCCAGGCGAAGGAACATTGAATCCGGGAACCGGATTTCTCAGACCAGTAAGTAGCACGACACTTACAAATCCGGCAACTGCGATGCGGCCAATCACAGTAGGAGCATATGACAGCCTGACATTTTCCTATGCAGATTTTTCCGGGCGTGGACCACTGACCGGAGAAAGTGCAAGTGCAGTCAAACCAGATCTTGTGGCGCCGGGAGTAAATGTGAGCACGATATCTGTCGGTGGAGGAGTTGCAGAATTCAGTGGAACATCCTTTGCCACACCGTTTGTTACGGGGAGTGCGGCACTTTTAATGGAGTGGGGAATTGTAAGAGGAAATGATATTTATTTATATGGGGAGAAGGTCAAGGCTTATCTGAGAAGAGGGGCTAAGCCGATGCCGGGATTTGAGGAGTATCCAAATGAGGCAGTAGGGTATGGGCGACTCTGTCTTGCGGAGAGTATTCCGGACTAGTTGCTTTGGGGTGATAATATAATAACAAAAGAAAAAATATGCCTTTATGTGAAAAATAAATCGAAAAAACGGTCTTTCACGAGTATAATAACATTACAAGATAAAACAAAAAATCTATTTCATCTTTAAAAGAAGTATAGATGGTAAGTTTTGAACAGAAGGGAAGCGACAGCATTTGTTAGAGAAATTACGGGAACTTGGAATCAGAGATGATTTGATTGATGAGATAAAAAAATTTCGTGAAAGTTATCCGGCAGAAAAATCTTATGAGGCAAGAATTCCAAAGCTGGAGCAGTTTTATTATGGAAAAGATGTGTGGGAGCAGGCAATTACAGCTATTCTATGCGGGCAGAATCTTCTGCTTGTCGGACATAAGGCGACAGGAAAGAATCTGTTTGCTGAGAATCTGGCCGGAGTTTTTATGCGGCCGCGATGGGATGTGTCTTTTCATGTGAATATGGATGCTGCTTCCCTCATAGGGATGGATACATTTCGCGGCGGTGAAGTGACTTTCCGGCCTGGTCCGGTATATACAGCGGCAAAAACAGGTGGTTTTACGGTATTGGATGAAATTAACATGGCAAAAAGTGAAGCTATGGCAGTGTTGCATGCAACATTGGATTTTCGTAGGACCATTGACGTTCCGGGGTATGAAAGAATAGAACTTCATCCTGCAACGCGGTTTATTGCAACCATGAATTATGGATATTCCGGCACAAAAGAACTGAATGAAGCATTGGTGTCACGTTTTGCCGTCATTCAGATGCCAATGATTGCTAAAGAAAGCCTGATAAAACTGATAAGAAAGAACTCTCCGGCAATCCGGGAAGATGCGGCAGAAGAGTTAGCAGCATTATTTTTAGATTTACAGAAAAAATGTGAAAATGCTGAGATTTCTTCTAAGGCACTGGATCTTCGAGGCCTTTTGGGAGCAATCGATCTGATGGAAAAAGGACTTGATATTCATACAGCGCTAGATGTGGGAATTGCGAACAAATCGTTTGATCCATATGAGCAGACATTGATTCGGGATACGATTCAGGCAAGGATTTCAAGAAAAATCCAAAGAAAGGATGTTTTTCGCAAAAAATAATAAAATATGCAAATATTTACAAGGTGACAGGAATGGAAGAGCAGGAATTAATAGAAGCGAAAAGAGCACGTAATTTTATATGGACTGCAGCAGAAAAGTATGAATTTGAACCGATGTTTCTTGCCTTTTCCCCGGATGGAACAGCAGATATGTATTTGAACCTGATTATCGGACTGGCATATAAATGGTACGATCAGGAAAAAATAGACGCATTTTTTAATCAGTTAGGAGGAAAGAACCGGGAGTTATATGAAGGGCTTCTCTGGATTGGTCTGGAAAATGCATTGTATCCAAAAGAAGAGAAGATAAGATCGGCACTTAGGGATATAAGGAAGGAGTATGCAAGGGAAAGCCTGAGGCGTTATCGGAAATATAAAGAGTATTCCAGAATTGATCAGATACGAAACGGACATTGCAAAGAAATTTTGGGACAGTCATCAGGGTTAAAAGAGGAAGATGAGCAGATTTTACATGCATTTTCTTTTTCAAAAGACATGTCAACGGATCAAATTCTGGAACAGACAAGAGGAAATCTGTGGAAATATTTTGCGTATCGTCCGACTGAAAAGAAGAAAGGAAATTATTTTCAGCAGAAGGTATCCGGAGCATTTCAGTCTTTTGGAAAAGTAAGTGCTACTTATGTACGTGCCAGAAATTATGATGACCGAAATACATTTTTTGAGGGGAAATCGGGAATAATGGAGCGAGGCAGACACTATATATTCCAGTTGTCGCTGCAGAGAAATCCGGAAGAAACAAAAAGATATGTAGAGGCATGTTTTGGGAAGAGTATCTATTCGCAAGAATACCAGAAAAAAATAGAACAAAAATTGTGTGTGGGAAATCATAAAAATTGCCATCTTTTATTTACAAAAGGGAATTCAAGAGCAGGGGAGGATGGTCTGAAAGAGTCGGAGACAGAAAAAAGCAGAAATAAGATATATACCGGTGAAAATGAATTATCCAAGATAAAAGGAAAAAGAGAAAAAAAGGAAATTAGAGAATTTCAGGCAGAGTCTGCCAGACAATATGAGAAGAATAAAAAACATTATGAACAGAATTATTCGATTTATCAGAATGCCATTCGAAGACTTACAGAAAAGCTAAAGATTTGTCTTGAGGAACAAGAAGAGAGATTTCCAGAGAAAGCAGCTCACGGAAAACTAAATCCACGGGAAGTGTGGAAAGCAGTCTATCTGGACGATCCAAGAGTATTTGAGAGAAAAGAAGAGGTAGAAATTCCTGGATTTTCTGTTGATATTCTCATAGATGCCTCTTCTTCGAGAAAGCAGATGCAGGAGCAGATTGCGGCTCAGGCGTATATCTTATCCAAAAGTCTGAAACAATGTAAGATTCCGGTACAGATTTATTCTTATTGCAGTATCCGCGGCTATACGATATTGCACATTTTCCCTAATTGCAAAGAAGAGAGAGAGGATGAACTGTTCTGGTATGTTGCGGCGGGAAATAATCGCGATGGACTTGCACTTCGGGCGGCAGGACACTTGATGGAGAACGGCGAAAAAAGAAAAAGAATTTTACTCGTACTGACAGATGCAAGCCCACAGGATGATCAGGATAGTGGAGAAGGTGCTTTTTATAAAAATAAAGAATACACAGATCTGCTTGCGATTCAAGATACTGCAAAAGAAGTGCAGAATTTGAAACAAAAAGGAATTCAGGTG
>PVML01017515.1_pt1 | contig 101755 bp, 76 predicted proteins | sample 1853371 | NCBI WGS metagenome assembly PVML01 (sample SAMN08533508, study PRJNA380276) | Human gut metagenome, whole genome shotgun sequencing project. | isolation source: participant 1, chromium library | host: Homo sapiens | collected 2017 | reverse complement strand
AAAATTTTTAGTTACACTCTTGTCTATAGACGGGCTGGCAGCCTGTACTTTCACTGATCCAATATTTGCCAATCCAAACATAAATGCCACCATTGTTAACGTCATCATGATTTTTTTGATTTTCTTCATTTCTTTCGCTCTCCTTTTTCCTTGTTATTGCTTATTTTTCACGGTTCCCATTTTTTTCAGAAACACTTGATGTATTCATTTTACTTTTTTTCTGATACTCATCTCAAGTGTGCCCATTTAGGGCTGTCCTCTGCTTTCTTTCACACTATAATCCTTCTTTCTGTAGTGTTTACAGTATATCAGATTCATTAAGAAATGTCTATTGAAGTGTCTTAAATTACGATACCATTATAGTTGATTTCTCCGGACTGACGGAAGATGAAATTTCAGCTATTTTACATTTGATCAAAGTCATGAAACGCAATCGGAGCGGTGTAACTTAATGCTACACCGCTCCGTTTTTATCGAAATGTCAGGATCTGTGATCTGTGGCATCTCTTTTTGTAATTCATTTTTTCAGGTTCTTCATCCGCTTAGAAGGATGCAACTTTTTCTGCTGCATACTGAAGGATCAGAACTGCGTCATTTGTATCCGCCACGTCGTCTCCGTTTACATCTGCGGCTGCTGCTGCATCTGCATCGAGGCTTGTAATTTCTGCACTTGCTGCCAGAAGTGCTACACTGTCGGCTGTTGTTACTTCACCATCGTTGTCTACATCGCCCAGAAGTCTTGCATCTGCCACTTTGCGTGTCAGTGCACGAACTGCTGCGTCTACATCATTCTGAAGAGCGTCTGTGTTGTCGTATACTGTCTGTGCTTCTGCTGCCGCTGCATCCAGTCCGTCGATGGTTGCTGCTACATAAGCGTCTGCGTTTCCAAGTACTTCATTTGCTTTGTCAAGGATTGCTTTCAGAGCTGCTTTGTTAGCTTTCATCTGAAGATTCAGGATTGCATTGATCAGATCTGCATATGCGGTTCCGATCTCTGCTTCTGTTCTGTTCGGATTTGCTATAACATCTTCTGCTTTCTTGATCGCTGCTTTGAGGTCTTTCAGGGAATCGCTTGTGTAATTGCCGTCCAGAAGTTTCTTTGCGGATTCAATCAGATTAACCAGAGATTTCACATCTGCTTTGTCTGCTACTTTGTTCAGTTCTGCAAGGATTGCTTCTGCTGCTGCATCTACTGCTGTCTGATCTGCATCTTTATCTTCCAGAACTGCTTTTCCGCTTTCCAGTGCTGCTTTCAGAGCTGCAATGTCTTCATAATTTTCCGGATGTGCCAGGATCTTTTCTGCTTCTTCTACTGCAACTTCCAGATGAAGTTTCTGTACGCCATACTCTAATTTGGAGTATGCTGCTACCAGCTCTTCCATTGCTGCGTTGATCTGTGTGCGTGTTGCATTCTGATCTGCTGCTACTGCTTTGGCTGCTGCCAGTGCACTCTGTACTGCTGCCCAGCTGTCTGCTGTGTAGTCTTCTGCGTTCAGTGCGTTTACTTTTGCGATGACTTTTTCAAGTCCTCTGTTTGTTTTTGATTTTGTGGAGATCCACTGCCAGATAGTTACTTCTTCGCCGTCGATGTTTTCTTTGCACTCGTTGTTCAGAGTGTAGAGCCATGACCAGTGTCCGTTGTACTGATACGGTGTGCCGTCTGCTCTCTTGTAGAGACCTGTGGTGTCGTGTACATCGTCAAACAGTGAGAAGTGGATATCGCTTCCGCCTGCTTCTGTCAGTCTCTCGTAAGCCTTCGGTGAGTAGTTACCGTTGGATACGAAATTGCCGTCTTCATCAATGGTACCGATTTTTACGGTCGGGTCATTCTTTGCATGTGTGAACCAGATCGGCATATCTTTGATAGATTCTACCATTTCATCTGTCAGTGCATCGTTTGTGTAAGCTTCGCATACCGGATATGCTGCTGCAAAGTATTTCGGATAATGTACGATCATGTTCATGGTCATAAATCCGCCGTTTGAGCATCCGCCGATGTATACGCGGCTTGCATCGATATCAGAGTTGCTGTTTACATAAGCTTTGATCAGTTCCATCAGAGCTGCTGTGTATTTGGAGGTTCCATCGCTTGTATACTGTCCGGAACCATTATCCATCCACATCGTCGGGCACTGTGCTGCCAGAACGTATGCTCCGCCGTCAAAGTACTGCTGTACAGTATCGGTTGCCAGGTTGACTACTTTGTTTCCTACCAGTGCTACACGTGGATCTGTTCCGCCTTCGCCTGCACCATGCAGCCAGATGATCAGAGCATTTTTCTTGCCGTCATTCTTAGCTGCTTCCGGTGTATAGGAAGCGTATGTCAGATTGATCTGACCAAATTTTTCATCGTTGTAGCTGAATTTACCGTCAAGATCAAAGTCATCACAGATCCGTGTGGTGTCTGCTGCAAATTTATTTGCTGCAAAATTTACGCTGCTACCGTCTGCTGCTTTGAGTTCTTTATTTAAGGTTACTTCATATGCAGTGTCTACATACTCATTGTGGCCGCTTCCGAAGAAGTTGTAGTTGAACGGAGATCCGATGGACAGATCCGGTCCTACTTCCAGTTCCAGAGTAATGTAATTGCCCGTTGCTGCTTTGTTTCCGTTTGCATCGGATACATAAGCTGCGGTTACGTTACGTGTTCCTCTGGATGGTCCAAGAAGGAATCCGCTGAGTGCTTTTCTTGTTACGTTTACTTCAAATGCAGATGCGTCAATATTTCCGCTCATTGCTTTGCCGACATTTACAACAACCTTGGAGATTGCCGGACCCCAGTCATAACCTTCGGTGATCGTGGAGTATGTTGTGGACGGAACAACGTCATCTTTTTCATAGGAAGTGATCGTCTGCAGTGCGTCTGCATACAGTTCGTTCAGTGATTTTGCTTCCAGGTCATTTGCGTTTGCAAATTCGATGGAATTCATAATAAAGTTACAGATGTTGATGGCTGCTTTCTGAAGGTCACCAAGAGAGATAACCTGTGTAGATTCTACGCCGTCATCCATGCTCACTTTATAAGTAACAGTTGTCACACCACGGCTGTTTGTTGTAACAGATGTGATATAACCCTGTTCTTTCAGTTCTGCGACTTTTTCGTTCAGTTCTACGCCTTTTGCTACGGTTGTGGAGATTTTCAGATTGCCGTTCAGATCCAGTTTGTATCCGCCAAAGTTCGGAACCATCTTAGAAACTGTGATCGGATTTCCGCTTGCATCAACATCCTGAATGCTTCTCTCTTCCAGTTCTACATAACCATCGCTTGTCCATGCCGGCTCATTGATAAAGCCTTTCATGATCTGAGAGTAGCCTTTGCCCGGGCAAACAAGGTCGTTGCCTGCGTGCATTTCGTACATCGGTACAGACTGTCCGCCGCCCCAATCTGTCATGATCATGCCTTTGAATCCCCATTCGTCTCTTGCAAATGCGGTACAAAGATCATAGTCATCCGCTGCCGGTCTTCCGTTATTCTGGTTGTAGGAGGTCATAATCGCCATCGGCTGTGCCTGTTTTACAACCATTTCGAAACCTTTGAGGTAGATCTCACGGATTGCTCTTTCAGAAACGGTATTATTCTCTTTGTTTCTGCTTGTTTCCTGAGAATTCAGTGCGTAGTGTTTGATGGTAACGCCAACTCCTTTGCTCTTCTGTACGCCGAGTGTTGCTGCTGTACCGGTCACACCTACGACTACCGGATCTTCAGAATAATATTCAAAGTTACGTCCGCAGAGTGCGTTTCTGTGGATATTCATACCAGGTGCCAGCCAGGAACCGATACCAAATTCTTCCATTTCTTCGCCAACGCCTTCGCCGTAAGCGTAAATCTGCCCGGTATCCCATGTCTGTGCCAGCAGTGTACCGATCGGCCATGCAGTTGCATACTGATAATAGTCGGTATCATTCTGTTTATAGTGCTGTGTAATACGAAGACCTGCAGGTCCGTCAGACAGGTTTACAGGTACAAACCCTTTTTCATCGTTTTTCCAGGTTGCTCCTGCAACACCCTGTACGGTCTTGTCACTGGAATGTCCGTTTACCAGATTTGCCAACTCATAGAGGCTTAAACCGGATACGAACTGCTCAAGGCTGATCTTACCGTCGTAAACATCTTTCAGTGTATTCTTGCTGTAGTCGCCGTCAAATTTCTTAACGTGCTCCTGATAAGTCACACTGTAATCTGTGCTGTTTGCATTTCCTTTTTCTACACGGGAAACAGTTCCTGTTGCTCCGTCTTCATTCTTGGCAAACAGATATTTTTCTTCTGTCGTATCGGAAGTGTAAACCGTTACGTCTTCGTTCTCTTTGATGATCTCCGGTGCTTTGTAGCCTGTAAAATCCACTTCAATCGTCTTTGCTGCCGCGATCTCATTTGCTTCGCCATCGTATGTGATCGATGTTGCACCTTCGGTTGTCATCGGCTCCAGGGTCGGATATTTATCACTGTTTTCGATGTTGTCGTTTTCTGTTACCGGAACCATCAGGTTGCTGTACTGCTCGGTGATCGTGTCTTCTGCGACATTGAGTTTCGCTGCTACGTGTGTATTTCTGGAAGAATTACCAACACGGATAATGTAATCGCCATCTTCCATCACGTAAGCTGCTTTGTCGGTATCGTAAGATCCCATTTCTTTCGTATCAAAACTGATCGTAAGGATCTGAGACTCGCCCGGTGCCAGTTCGTCTGTCTTGGCGTAGCCGGCCAGTTCCTGATATGGCTTGTCCAGTTCACCGTCCGGAGCTGAGAAATAAACTTCTGCTACTTCTTTACCGGATACGGTACCGGTATTTTTTACCTTAACCTGTACGGTTACTTTATCTTTGTCTGCTTTTACCGATTTTGTTGACATCGCAAAACTTGTGTAAGATCCACCGTAACCAAACGGATAAGAGACATCTACGCCAAAGGTATCATAATAACGATATCCTACGAAAATATCATCGTTATATAATTCCTGAGCGGTGTTTCCGTCCTGGTTTGCAAATCCTTCACTCGATGGGTTGTCATCGAAATTCACCGGCCAGGTGTCGGTCAGTTTACCGGATGGATTTACGGTTCCGTTCAATACTTCTACCAACGCATCTCCGCCTGTCATACCGGCCTGAGACATCAGAAGCATGGAATCCAGACCATCAATCTCATCAAAAAACTTTGTATCAATGATTCCGCCTACGTTCAGGACAACAACAACATTTTCAAAGTTCTGTCCCAGCAGCTTTAAGTTCGCCTCTTCATCGTCGGATAAGAGGTAATCACCTTTTCCTGCGGAACGGTCAGAACCTTCACCGGAGTTACGTGCGATCACGTAAATAGCGGTGTCTGTTTTTTCTGCTGCTGCTTTGATCTGATCTACGGCACCTTCGGTCTGCTCATAAATCGGTTCATTTACCCATTTGTAGCTCCAGCCCTGGCTTGTTCCGCCGCCATTTGCCGTCCATCTTTCATACATCTGATTTACAAAGTCAATATCAACGATATCATAGCCTGCATTTTCAAAGCCCTGCTGTACGGTAACGTTATCACGCTGGTTTACTGCACCGGAACCGGTACCTCCTTTGATGGTATTGTATACGCCCTGACCAAAAAGTGCGATCTTGGCTCCTTTTTCTTTGGAGATCGGCAGGGAATTGTTCTTGTTTTCCAGAAGGACCATACCCTGTGCTGCAATGTTTTTCGCCGCTGTTTTATGTTCGATCTCTCGGTCACTGATTTCCGGGTTTGTTGTTGCTGCCAGTGCACTTGTGCTGCCGGTAAGTACCATTGCAAGCGACACTGCGACTGCCATCACGCGTTTTGAAGTTCTCTTCATATATGCCGTGCCTCCTTTTTATATTCACTTATTTCATGATGCCAGGGTCAAAAAGTCTAAATCCACATGAGCTTGCTCATAGGTGGATGAAAGACCTTGGGACCCGCCCCGATATGAGCATAAAAGTGGGATGATAATCCCACGATATGCGAATAGTGGGGTGCTATGTGCCAGTGGCACATGTTTAGCACCGACCGAAGCGGAGCGTAGAAAGGATTGTGGGAGTGCAACGCACGGAACAATCCGTAGGCATCATAGTTGGGGACTTTTGACATACACAGGATAACGTGATCCTCCTTCCTTCTGTTATGCTGTGCTTCAGACAGTGTCAAATCTGCCTTTCTGTAAACGTGCCCTTGTAATTATATATTTTATACAAGTTTTTTGTGGGTTTCCATGTAATATTATACGTTTTGCTTGCATTTTTTTATGATATCCACATTTTCTACTGAAATGCCTGGTTTTTTACACAAACAGGCTTCCGATGAATCATCCTGTATTGATTTTTTGTATATTTCAGGACTCCCTGACAGCAAAAAACGACAGAGGAATTACTTCCTCTGCCGCCTTTATTCTTTATTCTTCTTGTATACAGAATTTTTTAGAATCCTGCAACTTTCTCTGCTGCATACTCAAGGATCAGAGCTGCATCGCCTGTGTCTGCAACACCGTCACCGTTTACATCTGCTGCTGCCGCTGCATCTGCATCCAGTTCTGTCAGTTCTGCACTTGCTGCCAGAAGTGCGGTACTGTCGGCTGTTGTCACTGCACCATCGTTGTCTACGTCACCTAACAGTCTTGCTTCTGCAAGTTTCAGTGTCAGTGTACGAACTGCTGCGTTTACTTCATTCTGAACTGCATCATCGTTATCATAAACTGCCTGTGCATCTGCTTTTACATCTGCAAGTCCTTCGATGGTTGCTGCTACATAAGCATCGCTATCTTCCAGAACAGCTGCTGCTTTTTCAAGCATTGCTTTCAGGGCCGCTTTGTTGCCTTTCTTTTCCAAAGAGATCACTGCATCGATCAGATCGCTGTAAGCTTTGTTTACTTCTTCAGCGGTTCTGTTTTTGTTTGCTACAACAGCTTCTGCTGCTTTGATTACTTCATCCAGTTTTGCAAGAGAATTGCTTGTGTAATTTCCATCCTGAAGTTTCTTTGCAGATTTGATCAGGCTTTCCAGTGAGGAAAGATCTGCATTTTTCACTGCTTTGCTCAGCTCGTTCAGGATTGCAGTTGCTGCTGCATCTACGGTTTCCTGATCTGCATCTTCGTTTGCAAGAACGGCTTTACCGTTTGCTACTGCTTCTTCCAGATTTCCAAGGCTGCTGTATTTGTCTGCACGTACCAGCACTTTTTCAGCTTCTTTTATGGAGATTTCCAGATGTGTTTTCTCAACACCCTGTTCCAGGCTGTTCATTGCTGCCAGAAGGTCTGTCATTGCGTTTGTTGTCTCAATAACGGTTGCATCTGCTTTTGCTGCTACTGCTTTTGCTGCATTCAGAGCTTCTTCTACTGCTGCCCAGCTTGCTTTTGTATAATCAGAAGCATTCAGTTCTTCTACCATAGCGATCACTTTGTTTAAGGATTCAACGTTTGCAGAAGCTTTCTGTACGCTGTCTTTTGTTACGGTCTGATATGCTTTCAGGTTGCCAAGTGCTGTGCTGTAGTCTTTTACTTCTACACCATAACGTCTCTGCATCATGTTGGAGTTCATGATGATGTTCAGGTTGTTGATCGCACTCTTCTGTACATCGCCGAGGCAGATGATGTTGTTGTCTACATATTCACCTTTGTAAGTCAGAGTCTTGCCATCGTTGCTTACGGTTACAACATCGGTTGTTGCCGGTACGCTGAATGTTCCAGGATTGAACCATCCCTGACGATAGTTCAGATAGATTTCTTCACCGTTTACAAGGATTCTTCCGTCATCTGCAACGGTTGCTGTATAGCCTTCACCAAGGTTTGTGCTTACGGTCTTTGTTCCTTCTGCGGACGGTGTAAATTCATTCCATTTTGCAGAATATACTTTAACAAATCCGTACATCAGCTGAACATCGACTGCCACCTGTCCTCTTTCATCGAAATTCGGTTCTGCATCCTGCATACCGTTTACAATATTCTGTGCTCTCTCTGCTCCGCCCGGCATGATCATATCATTTCCTGCATGCATAGACTTCATCGGAGTAGAGGAACCGCCGTTCCAGTCAGTCATGATCAGACCGTCAAATCCCCATTCACCGCGGGCGATGTTGGTACACAGATCGTAAGAATCTGCAGTCGGTACGCCGTTGATCAGGTTGTAGGATGTCATAATAGACATCGGACGAGATTCTTTTACTGCAATTTCAAAACCTTTCAGGTAAATTTCACGCAGAGTACGTTCGCTTACGATCGTGTCAACTGCATTACGGTTACTTTCCTGGTTATTTGCTGCGAAATGCTTCAGGCATGCACCAACACCCGGTGTTTCCTGAACGCCCAGTGTGCAAGCTGCTGCCATAACACCGGATACAACCGGATCTTCTGAATAGTACTCAAAGTTTCTTCCGCAGAGCGGATCACGGTGAATATTCTGAGAAGGTCCGAGCAGAAGTGTGATGTTCATTTCATCAACTTCTTTACCAAATGCAACACCGATACGTTTTACAAGGTCGGTATCCCAGGTCTGAGCCTGTACATAACTTACCGGCCATGCGGTACAATACTGGTACAGTGTCTGTTTTTCATCGCTTCCTTCAATGGTCGCATCAAATTTCTGTGCTACTCGTACACCGCCAGGACCGTCTGCAAGAACGATGCCCGGAATGCCATACTGATCGTAAACGGTTGTCTCACCTGCTGCACCTTTTACCGTAGAAGAGTTGCTTCCAACGATCGGAGAATTTTCATTGGCAACGCCCCATCCGCTTCCGCAGTTCAGAGCCGCCAGTTCTTCTACACTCATCTGTGCGACAAATTCGCCCATCGTAGCTTTTCCTTCAATGACATCTTTTAAAGTAGAATCTTTCTTTTCTACCACTTCTACTTTTTCGTACGGCTGTGTTGCTTCATAAGCAGCATCTGTTGTGTAAGTGGTTACTTCTTCATTTTCATATGCAGATGCATGGTCTTCTGTCTTGATTTCAGAAGCATCAACTTTGATAACCGGAGCTGCTTCTTTTTCTGCTTCCTCTGTTGGATAACTGTAGCCCTCTTCCGGTTTGCTCCATTCTACCAGATCTTCGCCGTCCGGAACTTCCATCTGGTTGGAAAGCTGTTCAGTCCGTGCGGTGTCATCCACTTCAATGGTTGCCTCAACACTGGTATTTCTGGAAGAATCACCGACACGCACATAGTATTTTCCTTTATCCAGAATATAAGCTGCCTGGTCTTCATTATAATATGCCATGTCTTTTGTATCATAAGAAATCGTCAGAATCTGCGATTCGCCCGGTGCAAGTTCATCCGTTTTTGCAAATCCGCCAAGTTCCTGATATTCTTTCTCTGCCTCTGCAGAATCCGGTGCGGAATAATAAACCTGTACGATTTCTTTTCCGCTGTAAGTGCTGCCGGTATTCGTAACTTTTACTTTTACGGTAACTTTATCGGCATCTGCTGTCACAGACTGTGTCTCAATTTTGAAATCTGTGTAGGAAAGTCCATAACCAAACTCGTATTTCGGTGTGATATTAAAGGTATCAAAATAGCGGTAGCCGACATAAATACCTTCGTTATAAACTTCTTTTTTGATGTTTCCGTCTGCATTTGCAAAGGTATCTGATGCCGGATAGTCACTGTAGTTTTCTGCCCAGGTATCTGCCAGTTTTCCGGATGGGGTCACGGCTCCGGTCAGAACATCCAGAAGTGCGTTGCCGCCTTCCTGACCTGCCTGTCCCATCAGAAGCATTGCATCCAGTCCGTTAATCTCGTTATAGAATTTTGTATCCATAATACCGCCGACATTCAGAACAACGATGGTCTTTTTAAAGGACGCTGCCACACGCTCCAGATTTTCACGTTCGAGATCCGTCAGATAATAATCACCAATATCATAAGATTCTCCATTGTAGGTTCCCTTTGTACCTTTCAGTGTACGGTCGGTGCCTTCACCTGCATTACGGCTGATCACATAGATGGCTGTATCAGAATCTGCGGAAGCATCTGCCAGCTCTTCATTAGTGATCTCCATCTCAGGGAATTTGAAGCAGTTCATCGTACTGTTTCCTTCAATTTTGTGCTGTGCATCATAAGCATCTGCATATGCATCGAGCATATCAGAGTTTACGATATCATAGCCGGCTTTTTTAAAGGTATTATAAATGTGGATATTATAACGTTCATTCAGATCTACATCCCAGGAACCACCTCCGGAAAGTCCTCCGTTGAACGGGTCACCGGAACCAAATCCGCCTTTGATGGTACGAACCGCACCGCTTCCGAACAGTGCCAGTTTTTTTGTCTTCAAAGGAAGTGTATGGTTTTCATTTTCCAGCAGAACCATACCCTGTCCGGCTGCCTCTCTTGCCAGTGCCGCATTGTCAATCTCCCGCTGTGTGATCTCATCACTTGTACTGGCTGCCAATGCAGAAGAACACGGTGCTGCGACCATACTCACTGCCAGTGCCGCTGCCATGGCACTTCTGATTTTTCTGTTACGTTTTTTCATTCTTTGCTCCTCCTTTTGCCCGTTTATACGTTTTGCTCTATGATTATAAATTTTACACAATTTTCTTTTGATTTTCCATGTAAAATTATACGTTTTACTTGTAAATTTTTATTATGCATCAGAATATACAGTCAGATTAATCAAAAACAGCAGAGGTTTTTATCTCCTCTGCTGCTCTTTTTGAAAAAATTACGGTTTAAAATTCCCGCTCGCCCATTTCTTCCAGAAATGCCAGATAGCCTTTAAATGCTTCATAGATATCTGCTTTGCTTGTCACTTCGAACGGTGCGTGCATGTTCTGCACTGCCACGCCGCAGTCAATGACCTCCATTCCGTAGTTTGCCAGGATATAAGCGATCGTTCCGCCTCCGCCCTCATCAACTTTTCCAAGCTCGGCTGTCTGGAAAGCCGCCTCATTTTCATCAAGGATCTTGCGGATTCTTGCGATGTATTCTGCATTTGCATCGTTGGAACCGGATTTTCCTCTGGAACCGGTAAATTTATTGAAGGTCAGTCCTTTGCCGAAAAAGGCACTGTTTTTCTTTTCCATGACGGCCGGATAATTCGGATCGTAAGCTGCACTGACATCAGAAGATAACATTCTGGAACTCTGAAGTGCTCTGCGTACTTTCAGTTCGCTGTAATCTCCGGCTGCATCCATGATCTCTGCCACTGCATTTTCAAAAAATCTGGAGTGCATACCGGTCGCACCGACGCTGCCGATCTCTTCTTTATCTACCAGCAGGCATACGCAGGTGTACTGCGGTTTGTCAAGCTCAAACATTGCCCGGTAGGATGGGTAGGCACACACTCTGTCATCCTGGCCATAGCCCATGATCATACTCTCATCCAGTCCATAATTTCTTGCATTTCCGGCCGGAACAGCTTCCAGTTCTGCAGAAATAAAATCGGTTTCTTCTATATTATATTTCTCTTTTAACAGCTGAAGGATCTGCTTTTTGACCGGCTCTTTTTCTTCGCCGGAAAGCGGTATACTGCCGACTAAGATATTAAGGTCTTCGCCTTCTACCACTTCATTGCCACGTTTTTCCATCTGTTTTTTGCCAAGATGCGGAAGCAGATCGGAAATGCCGATAACCGGATCGGATGGATCTTCACCCAGTGCAATCTCCACGCTTGTTCCGTCTTTTTTTGCCACAACACCGTGCAGTGCCAGCGGCATCGCAACCCACTGATATTTTTTGATTCCGCCGTAGTAGTGTGTTTCCAGCATCGCCAGACCATCGCTCTCATAAAGCGGATTCTGCTTCAGGTCCAGTCTCGGAGAATCAATGTGAGCTCCTAAAATATTCATGCCCTTTTCCATAGGTTCTTTTCCGATATGGAACAGTGCCAGTGTTTTTCCCATGATGGAAACATAAACTTTATCGCCGGCCTGCAGTTTTTCGCCGGATCTGCGAACTTCTTTCAGACTCCTGTAACCTTTTGCTTCTGCTTCTTTTAAAATCTCTTTTACGCATTCTCTCTCTGTCTTGCATTTTGAGAGAAATGTTCTGTATTCTTCACAGAAATCATATACTTTCTTTCTGTCTTCTTCCGTATAAGATTCCCAGACTGTTTTCTCATTCATTTATTTTACCTCCTACATTTCCCGTCCTTTTTTGACGCAGGCTTTCATTGCTTCGATTACAGCACTTCGCATGCCCTTTTCTTCCAGAACACGCACTGCCTCAATCGTTGTGCCGCCCGGTGAGCATACCATGTCTTTGAGTTCACCGGGATGTTTACCTGTCTCCAGCACCATCTTTGCACTGCCAAGGACTGCCTGTGCTGCGAAACGATATGCCTGTGCACGCGGCATACCATCCGCAACGGCTGCATCTGCCATCGCTTCAATAAACATAAATACATATGCCGGTGAACTTCCGCTGACGGAAACAACCACATCGATCAGACGCTCCGGAAGCATTTCTGCTTTTCCACAGCTCTCAAGGATTTTCAGCACATCCTGCATCTCTGCGTCTGACACTTCTTCGTTGCAGCACACGCCGGTCATGCCTTCCCCGACCAGGGCCGGTGTATTCGGCATGCATCTTACCAGCTTTACTTTTTTGCCAAACTGCTCTTCCAGCCATGCCAGTGTTTTTCCCGGTGCAATGGAAATGATAATTTTCTTTTCATCCACTGCATCTTTAATCTCATGGATCACTTCTTCATAAAAAATCGGTTTTACTGCCAGCACCAGCACATCCGCACTTTTCGCTGCTTCTATATTATCTGCTGTTACCTGAATTTCATAAGTATTTCTGGCATTTTCTCTGCTCGCCTCACTCTTTGCCGTCGCGATCACATCTTCTTTTGCACAGATCCCATTTTTTAAAATGCCGCCAAGCATGGCTTTCGCCATATTTCCGCAGCCGATAAATCCAAGTTTCATCGCTTTTCGCCTCCTGTAAATCCAGAACTTCTGTTTCTGATAATGCCAAGTTGTACAAGTTACTTTGTTAGATAAAGTAATTCTCAGCTATCATGCCAGAGACAGATTTTTCCGTTTCTGACATCACATATATACTTTAGCAAATCAAAGTACCATGGTCAAGCCTCACCTGTGTTCGACTTAAAGCAGAACTTGCTTGATTTTCTCATCTTGAGTCGCTATACTAAGAATGCCGGGTTTATCGATACCCGTTACCTAATTTACAAAGGAGCAATTTTCATGCAAAAGGACGCTGCTTATATGAAACTGATCGAGGAAATCTCACTGAACGCCTGGCCGTCCCACAAGATTGAGCTTTATGACGGCTGGCTGATCCGGTTTTCTCATAATTATACTTACCGTACCAACAGTGTGGAACAGGTTGGTGACTCCTTGATTCCGATTGAGGAGAAAATTGCTTACTGCGAGGCTCAGTACCGCAATTACCACACACCGTCTAATTTCAAGATCAATCCGCTTCTGGATTCGTCTTTTGATAAGCTTCTGGAAGAAAAAGGCTATGAGATCCGCCATACTACCGAGGTTATGACGATGCCGATGACAAATTTTCATCCTTATCCGGCAGAATCCGTAGAATATGAATATTATGGAAGGAATTCAAATCTACCTTCTTCTGTTTTTTATCCGGGACATATCGCTGTCCAGCTCCGCGACCGGATCACGGACGAGTGGATTGAGTCGCTGTTTCGTCTGAACGGCACGACCAGACCGACGCTTCGCCGCATTGTACCATCGATGTTCAAAGCGATCCCGAAAGAGACGATCGTCGCCTGTATTGAAATCGAAGGCCGCATGGTTGCCTCAGGTCTTGGTATTCTCGACCGCGGACACATCGGACTGTATGCGATCTATGTCGATGCAAGCTGCCGCAGAAAGCATTTCGCACGTGCGATCTGCAGTTCGATCCTGACCGAGGCTCAGAAAAAAGGTGCGACACACGCTTATCTTCAGGTTGTAAAAGGAAATACTGCCGCTAAAAATCTGTATACATCACTGGGATTTGAGGATTTTTATACTTACTGGTTCCGTTCCAAAGAAGTCTGAAGAAGAATCAAAAAATAAACAAACACACGAAAGGACATTATTATGTGGATTGCTGAAAACTGGAAAGATTACGAAGTGCTTGACACTTCCAAAGGAGAAAAACTGGAACGCTGGGGAGATTATACTCTGGTTCGTCCGGACCCGCAGGTTATCTGGGATACTCCGAAAACACTGAGAGGCTGGAAACGCCCGAATGCACACTATCATCGCAGCAAACGCGGCGGCGGTGAGTGGGAATTTTTTGATCTCCCGGAACAGTGGAGTATTCACTATCAGAAACTGGGGCTGACCTTTCAGTTAAAACCTTTCAGTTTCAAACATACCGGTCTGTTCCCGGAACAGGCTACTAACTGGGACTGGTTCTCTGAAAAGATCAAAAAAGCCGGACGCCCGATCAAGGTTCTGAACCTCTTTGCCTACACTGGTGGAGCTACCCTGGCCGCTGCCGCTGCCGGAGCAAGCGTTACACACGTAGATGCCTCCAAAGGAATGGTTACCTGGGCAAAAGAAAATGCACGTTCTTCCGGACTTGGAGATGCACCGATCCGCTGGATCGTCGATGACTGTGTAAAATTCGTAGAGCGTGAAATCCGCCGCGGCAATCATTACGACGCCATCATCATGGACCCGCCTTCTTACGGTCGCGGACCAAAAGGAGAAATCTGGAAAATAGAAGAAGCGATTCATCCGCTCATCAAGCTCTGTGCAAAGCTTTTAAGCGACAAACCGCTTTTCTTTCTTGTAAATTCCTATACCACCGGACTGGCTCCTGCCGTCCTCACCTACATGCTGGCAACCGAACTTGCTGCTTTTCACGGTCATGTAGACTCCCAGGAAGTCGGACTTCCTGTTTCCGGCAATGGACTTGTGCTGCCTTGTGGGGCATCCGGACGCTGGGAAATCTGAGAAATCTGATATTCAAGGATATCTCCGGCATTTTGCTGCGAGGTGCACACTATATATTGCGTAATATATAGTGTGCACTTCTGCAATCTGCAGAAGATCCCCCACCAGTACAAATTTGCTGCTCACCACTTTTCATAGAAATGGACGTTTTCTTAGACTAAAATAAATCAGTATTTTCTATTTTTCTTTATCTCGTGCAACAGCTCATCTGAAACCGCACAATACTTTTCATGCGTTATCGTATCACAGATGATGCTCTTTTTCCCAATAAACACAACATCTTCAAGATTAACAGATGCATTCTCATCAAAAAAATCAAACAGCTCCTTTTTCTCTTTCAGAAATTCTCTGATATAATAGTCCGCTTTAAAATAAACCAGACTCTCTTTACAATTTTCTGTATGTATAGATTCTGTAAATTCCGAATCTATATAAGAACCCATTATCTGTTTGTATCGAATATCTTCTCTCAATTCATCTACATGATCCAGATATGGACAAACGGTAAAGCAAACAATCTCCGTGTGTCTTAATATCACATCGATGAACGTTTGATATTCGTTTTTCTTTATTATAATTGCATTTCTGGCATTATTGCAACACTTTACATACTTCATTCTTAATGTGAACTACTCGGTAACTGAGTTACCAGAGCATCTGAAATCTGGCGGGATACCGTCTTTTTTCAGGGTGCGTCCATGACACCAATACTGCTTGCCTTTCGGCTATGCAGCTACTTTTATTATATCTGGTTTTTTTAGTCCGGTTAAGGACAGTTCCTTCTGTTTTCCGGATACGGAAAGATATTTCCGCAGGATATTAAATGCGCCTACCGCATCTGCATTGTATCTTACTCCGTCAGTTACATACATGCCCCGTTCTTTTCGGTTTGATGCTTCTGCATATCTTTTTGATACTTCTGGTGATAACGGGCTGCACTGGCTGGTATAGCTTTCTTCCTGCTTTATCAATTGTATTCCATACCGTTTTAGTTTATATTCCAGCATGATATACAGCCTGTTATATGGCAGGCTGTGAAGCTTCTGGTTGGTCTTATGTCCCATATCTTTTTCTTTACGGATATTTCGAATGTCTCCCACAACTACACAGCGGATATCTTCTTTTCTGCAGTATTCTGCGATCCATCTGGTTACTTTATGTAGGTAATCCTTCACTGCATTCTGAGGTCTCCTGCGCTGTCTGTGACGGAAGCTGTTTATACCATAAATTTCCTTTATGTGTTTTTTTCTGATAATACCAGTCAGGATATTTTTCCAGTCCCAGCTCTTTATAATGATGCCGTTCATAGTTGCAGATATTCCAGAGTTTGGAAGCTGCATAACACATATGCCCTATGATATTGGAATATTCCGGCCGGATTTTTACAGATGTTCTGTGTGACAGCAGCATCCCTCTCCCTCCCCTCAGACAGTAACGCGGACCGGTATTTACAGTCCGCTTTAAATTAATACGACTTGCTCTGATGTTCCATATAACGGCGGATATTTTCCTCAGATACAGATCCGATCGTTTCCACATAATAGGAATGGTTCCACAGCTCTCCCTTCCATAGCTGGTTTCTTATTTTCGGAAAACGTTCGAACAGTTTTCTGCCGGTAATCCCCTTCAGATACTTGACAATTGCTGTTATGGACAGCTTTGGTGGAGCTGTTACAAAGCAGTGGACATGGTCTCCTTCACCACATTCAAATAAATGAACAGTAAAGCCCTTATCCTCAGCAATCTGCTGCACCAGTTCCTTTAGGTATTCCTCAATTTCTGAGTTTAATATCTTCCGTCGGTATTTCACCGACCATACCATATGGTAGTTGATATTACACACGCAAGTTCTATAATGTATTAAATTTTCTTTCATACATATAGTATAGCATAATGTGCAGAAATGTGCAATACAAAGCCGAACATATTTTCGTTTGATTCTATGCCGGTTACGGTATTAATGTCACTGGAGTCAATGGCAGGGAGATTATTCTATTATTTTCAATGTGCAGACATGCACACTCCTACGCTTTCATCTCGGTAATTGAATTGTCGAGGATTCACACTTATTGTCCTAAATTGCATCCAGTGCCTGTGCGATGTCTGCGATCAGATCATTTTTATCTTCCAGTCCGCAGGAAATACGGATCAATCCCGCCGGAATACCGGCTGTAATCAGCTGTTCGTCTGTCATCTGCCTGTGTGTGGAAGTTGCCGGATTCAGGCAACAGGTACGTGCATCTGCTACGTGTGTCTCGATTGCTGCCAGCTTCAGGTTTTTCATAAATTTCTCTGCTGCTTCTCTTCCGCCTTTCAGTTCAAATGAAACAACGCCGCATCCGCCGTTTGGCAGATATTTTTTTGCGATTTCATAGTACTTGTTAGATGGAAGTGTCGGATAGTTGACAAATTCTACTTTATCATGCTTTTCCAGAAATTCTGCAACTGCCTGTCCATTTTCCACATGTCTTGGCATACGCACATGCAACGATTCCAGACCAAGATTTAAAATAAAGGCACTCTGCGGTGACTGGGCACATCCAAGATCACGCATCAACTGAGAAGTACATTTTGTGATAAATGCTCCTTCTTTTCCAAATTTCTCCGCATAAGTGATTCCATGGTAGGACTCGTCCGGTGTACAGAGTCCCGGAAACTTATCCGCATGAGCCATCCAGTCAAAATTGCCGCCATCTATGATCGCTCCGCCAAGGGCTGCTCCATGTCCATCCATATATTTCGTGGTAGAATGTGTCACAATATCAGCTCCCCATTCAATCGGCCGCAGATTCACCGGCGTCGGGAACGTATTATCCACGATCAGCGGAACTCCGTGTGCATGGGCTGCTTTTGCAAACTTCTCGATATCAAGTACCGTCAGAGCCGGATTGGCAATGGACTCGCCAAATACCACCTTTGTGTTCTCCTGAAATGCTGCATTTAACTCTTCCTCCGTGCAGTCCGGATCAACAAACGTCACATCTACTCCCATCTTTTTCATTGTTACAGAAATCAGATTGTAGGTTCCTCCATAAATGGATGAAGAAGCTACGATATGACTTCCTGCTTCGCAGATATTAAACAGAGCAAAGAAATTGGCCGCCTGACCGGAAGAAGTCAGCATACCGGCTTTTCCGCCCTCCAGTGCTGTGATCTTTGCTGCTACATAATCATTTGTCGGATTCTGCAGTCTGGAATAAAAATATCCTTCTGCTTCCAGATCAAACAGTTTTCCCATATCTTCACTCGTATTGTATTTGTAAGTCGTTGACTGAATGATCGGGATCTGTCTTGGTTCTCCATTCCCCGGAGTATAACCTGCCTGCACACATTTTGTATTGATTGAATAATCCATAATTTTCCTTTCACCTTCTTCTCTGATAATAATTATATGTTATACCCTTTTTGCAGCGATGTAAAGGAAAAGAACAACCGACATATCACAAAATTTCTGTTGGATCATCCGGTATATAATCCTTATTTTTTCTTTTCTGGGCAAAAAAAGTGACCGTCTTTTATGTGTTTTCCTTCTGCCAGATATTACTTTCCGGTATCATGGAAAAGAACCTGCGAAAAATAGCGAACTTTTCCATCTTTTCCCCAGCAGGTCATCCCTACTGCATCTGCCATTTCCTGAGCATCCACGCAATATGCTGACATACATGAATGATGCCTGTACGGACCGGCACTCATGATCAAAAGATCACTTTTTCCTTCTTTTTTCATCTCTTCTGCCAGAGATTCTGTCAGCCTGTTGTGGACAAGTTTTGCTTTTTTATAATCCATATCATTGCTTTGCGTTGTCTGTAAGACAAGTGTTTTGTTGTAGGACAATGCTTTTTCTTTCATTTCTTCCACGCTTCCGCTTTCCGGTGGACAGACAGGATTCCGATCATAATTTCCGCATCGATTCTCCTCGCAGAAAACGCGGTACTCCGGTTTGAAAACCAGATTTTTCGTGTCCATAACAGCTGCAGCTGAAAAACCGAGCTGTTTTGCTCTTTCTGTATAATTCATGGTTGTACATCCTTTCACAAATTTATCCTGTAATCGTTGCTATATTCCCATGCAGCAAAATCCTCAACAGAATCCACTTTTCTTAACTGTCGTTCCTGGATTCTTTCCTTCTGAAATATTCACTCTCTGTTTCATACAACGGTACAGCCTTTTGGGAATTTCTGTTTTTCTGTTATCACAGTCGAAAATTATTTTTCTTCCTCCGGATAGGTAAATCCCCAGGATTTTCGAAACTCTGTCATCATATCCATAACATCTTTTGTATAATCCAGATGCATACAGGATGGATCACCGTTTATTGCTTTTTCCATATCTGCCAGCTCGTATGCAAGTGCGTCTGCATTTTCACCGGCTTTGATCAGCTCTGTTTTTCCGCTGTCGGTATAAGTGATTTTTGCCTCCCAGGCTCTTGGATATTCCATCACCTCTATGTAGCCTTTCTCGCAGGAAACCATGCCACGTTTCGGCTGTTTCGAATGAAGAGAAAGCATAACGGTTGCCATCTGACCTTCCGCATTCGTCAATAATAATCCCGCCTGCTCATCCACTTTGGTCGGTGCCTGTTTCACCTGCGACAATAACTGATCCGGTTTCGAATCCATAAACCAGCGGATAAAAGAAAGTGCATAAACACCAATATCAAGCATTGCACCGCCGGCAAGATTGCGGTTAAAAAAGCGGTTGCCCATATTGTACTCTTTAAAACTGCCGAAATTCATCGTGATCAGATTCACTTTTCCAAGTGCCCCACTCTCCAGAATTTTTCTGAGCTTTTTATAGATCGGCATATGGAAAATCGTCATTGCCTCCCCGACGATAACACCTTTTTCTTCTGCAAGTGCCAATGCTTCATTCAGTTCGTCGCTGTTGAGCGTGATTGATTTTTCCACCAGAATATGTTTGCCGTTTTCAATGGCCTTTTTCATAAAATTAAGATGCGTATTGTGCGGTGTTGTAATATAAATCACATCAACATCCGGGTCGGTGAACATTTCATTGTAATCCGCATAGACTTTGCCGATGCCATATTTTTCAGCAAAAATAACTGCTTTTTCATGGGTTCGATTGCCGACTGCATAAATATTCTTTCCATTCTTTTTCAGAGCAACTGCCATTTCATTTGCAATAACACCTGTACCAAGTACAGCCCAGTTTATGTTCTTCATAGATACCTCCTTTATTCTACAGGTGAACTACCCATTGTCTAAAGCCAATGGGCTTCCTGCTTCGCAGACCTCGTAACCTACTATCTCCACAGGCGTTCATTCGGGCAGTCCCTGCCCTATATTGTTATTTTTATGCTATTTGTCTTAATCCTTCTTCCAGTATATTTTTTGCTGCGTTGATATCCCTGTCATGATTTGTTCTACAGACAGGACATGTCCATTCCCTTACTGATAGATTTTTTGTCTCTGTATTTTGGTATCCGCAGGCTGAACACAGCTGACTACTGGCATAGAATCTATCTATTTTGACATATTTCCTGCCATTCCACTTTGCCTTATATTCTAACTGTCTTGTCAGCTCATACCATGATACATCACTTATAGACTTTGCCAAACGGTGATTTTTTACCATGTTTTTTATCTGCAAATCTTCCGAAACTATCACTTGGTTTTCGCTGATAATCTCATGCGACATCTTGTGCAGATAATCTTTTCTGGTATTTGTTATTTTTTCATGGCATAATGCTATCTTTTTCTTTGTTTTGTAGTAATTTTGACTTTTTTTCTCTTTATGGGCTAACTGCCTTTGCAGTTTCACCAGTTTCTTTTCGTATTTTCTGATGATTTTTGGATTTTCGTATTTCTTTCCAGCAGAAGTAATACATAACTCCTTAATACCTAAATCTATTCCTGTATTTTGATTTATATGTGGCAGTTCCACGTGTTCTGTTTCCACTAAAATTGATGCATAATATTTTCCACTCGGAACTTGTGATATCGTTGCCGATTTTATCTGTCCGATAAAATTTCTATGCAGTTTTGCTTTTATTCCTTTTAATTTAGGCAGTTTTACTCTATTGCACCCGAAATCTACTGTTATATTGCCATTCGTAAAATTTGTTGTATATGACTTATGATTATCGTGTTTACTCTTAAACTTCGGATAACCTGCGTGTTCCTTGAAAAACTTCTGGTATGCAGCATCCATGTTGTAAATCGCATTTGTCAGAGCAAATTTATCCACTTCTTTCAGCCATTCATACTCTTTCTTTAATTGTCTATTGCAATAATTGTTACAGTCGGTTTTACTAACTGATTTTTTCTCTTTCTCATATACTTCTTTCCGGTATGCCAGTGTCTGATTATATACAAAACGGCAACAGCCAAATGTTTTTGCAATCTGTATCTTCTGCTCATTATTAGGATATATTCTGTATTTATATGCCTTTAACATCCACTGCCGCCTCCTTAACCTTGATTTTCTATATACTTTTTCAGCATTTCCTCTGATACATTTCCTACACTACATGCAAAATATCCATCTCTCCAAAAGGTATGTTCTTTCCAAAATTGTTTTCGTAAATATTGGGGATATCTTTTCCATATATGGTATGTTGTATAGCTCTTCATCAGGTTTACAATCTTACTAATAGACATTGTCGGTTCTGTCTCTATCATGTAATGAATATGGTCTTTATCTGTTTCCATATATCTGATAATAACACTGTATCTTTGTCATATCTCATATGAAAACTGCTTTATATCATCTGATATCTGCCTCGAAACCAGTAATTTCTTCCTATATTTGTAGACGAAAATAATGTGATATTGTAATAGGTATTTGTGTCTGTTTTTAGATTTCCAGGTTTCCATGCCATGAGTATACTATAATTTCTGATTTTTGGCTACCTTACCCCACCGTCTAAAGCCAGTGGGATTGCGGTAGCCTTATTTCAAACAACGGATACACGTTTACCAGATCCCCCGGTGCAATATATGGAATATGTGCCTGAATTACATAGCTTGGAAATTCAGACTGGCGGATCTGTCCTTTTTCCAGATCCGTACATATGCGGTCTACCGATTTTTCTGTATACGGCGGAAAATACTGAATCGGCGGCATAAGGAACTGAAAATCGTTGAGATCGATCAACAATGGATTAACAGATGTCAGAGCTGGATTGTCCATAATTTCATTGTCGGTTCCTCCTGTAATTTATCTGCCTGTTCCATCACTATACTATCATACTTTTCACAAAAGAAAAACAGCCATAACATTCAGAAACTGTTTTTCTGTATGCTATGGCATGCTTTTTACTGTGTTCTGCTAAAAACGAACGGTTATTTTTTTCTTGTAGGTGATCTTTACAGAAGGTGCTGCTGTTTTCATGCGATTCTGTAATTTTTTCACCTGACTTTTTTTCATACTGCCCGCAACCTGAACATTTGCTTTTTTCTTGATTCCTTTAAATGCTGCCTTGCCAATACTCGGTGCTTTCTTTCCTTTGAATGTGACAGAAGAAAGTTTTCTGCATTTTTCAAATGCCTGTTTTCCGATTTTTTTCACATTGGATCCGATGACAACACTTTTCAGATTTTTGTCATTTCGAAAAGCTTTCTCTGCGATCGCTGTTACTTTAAAGGTAATGCCCTGAACCGTAATTGTGGACGGAATTGTTACTTTTCCTGATTTTTTCTGAATTCCGATCACTTCTGCGGTGCCGTTTTTGGCTGCCATTTTTGTGATTCGATATTTCAGGATACCTTTTGCGTCCTGACAGATACTGCCCTTTGTCAGCGTTACCGTATTTTGATCTTTGCTTGAATCCGGTTTCGGACTTGGTGTTGGATTCGGGGTCTGATCCGGTGTTGGGGTCGGATCTGGAGTCGGATTTGGATCTGGAGTCGGGTCTGGGTCCGGCGTTGGAGTTGGCGTTGGATCTGGGTCTGGGTCCGGGTCCGGTGTTGGAGTCGGCGTTGGATCCGGGTCTGGATCTGGTTTCGGGTCTGGTTTCGGATCGGTACCCGTTTCCCGTGTGAACTGCAGCCAGTTCAGATTCATGCCGCTTTCTTCAAAGTAGATGGCAAATGAATGTTCTCCGGCTTCCAGTGTGATCTCCTGGGCATCTGTAGTTGTCCAAACCTGCCATCCGCCTGTATTGACTGCACGGTATGTTGCAATTTTCTGATTATCGACATAAATGCTGAATGCTCCTGTTCCGTCATTCGAAGCAACACGTGCCGTAACGTTATAAGTACCGGCTGTCGTTACATTGATTTTATATTCTGTTAAACTGCCCTGGTTGCAATAGCCAAGGTTCTCTCCTCCGCCTTCATCTGATGTATCTTCTGCCCTGACATCTCCGGAGGAATTTAAAATATTTTTTGCAGCATAAAATCTGGTATCATCTTCTATGACGGTTACTTTCTGCGATGTATCCGGATCTGTTCCTGTACTTTCCCCACCCAGGTTACGGTTCAGGAAATCGCATCTTTTCGTCATAAAATTTCTCAGATATTCAATATTATCATCATAAGTAAGACCGGTATTTACAAAACTTTCACTGCTGTGATTCCATGGATTCTCCATCAGGTCACGCCACTGGATAAAGTTCATCGCTGCGGATGCACTTACTTCTGCTTTGTATGCATCCAGTGTTTTTATCTTTGTTGCTGTGTAGGCGGTGGACTCTCCCAGTATGTACTTGATCGCCGGCATGAATTCACTCTGCCATAATTCTTTTACTTTATTCCACACTTCTTCGTGCTGCACAGCCTGTGCCATGACATTATATTTACTGCTGTTGTCGTACATTCTGGAAATTTTTGCCCACCACTGTGTCGGGTCAGTAAAGTCTGTGCCATTTCGGGAGGTGTAATTTCCAAGTGCCACATCAAAATCCCATACCGGTGCGGCATGAAGCTTTCCATCACCGGTCAGATCAGAGTCTTTATAGAGATAAAAGCTTGTGATGCCGGAATCCAGGTTCATGGAAAATTCCTGGAGCAGGTACATACGTGCCAGTGATTCGATATCAATATAATCAGAAAGAGCATGACGCTCCCCTTTGCTGTCCGTTGTATAGCCATCTTTGGAATAAAGAGCATTTTCCATATTCTGATAAAATTCACTGATGTATTTGATCTGATTTTCCGATACACATTCCGGACATTTCATAGTGACTGCCTGTCCGCCTGTTGTCACAAAACCACTTGTTTCATCTTTGTAACGCTCTCCAAGCTCAAGTTCAAGCAGATATCCGCCCGTGATATCTTCCGGATCGTTTGGAATATCTACCCATTTCTGTGTGCCTGCTTTATAATCATTTGTTCCTTTCTGCTCATATGTTTCCAGATCTGCATTATCATTTGCCTTACTTGTGGCCTCTTCCAGATCCGTAATGTTGACTCTCGTTTTTCCGATTTCGATTTTTTCTGTGATAAGATAAGATCCCATGTAATCGCCATTGATATAAAGATCGATGTTTCGGCTGTCCATGGTGAATGGAATCCCGGTCTCTTCTGCCAGATTGTACACGATCCGATTTCGAAGAAGAGAACGATCCGCATAATTAGCAAGCAGACACCAGCCTTTTCCCTTGCCCATTCCAAGCAGATCTGACGAATTTTCCAGTTTGATATTATATGGTTTTTTCGCAAATCCCCAGGTGGAATTTCCACGGCCTTTGATCTGCTTTAAGTTTCCTTCAAAATCTACGCTGCGGTCTGCTTTGACAAGTGCCATTGTACCTTTTTCTTTATTGTCTTTGCTTGCATGAACCTTATCGAGCGTACCGGATGCTGTCTGGATAAACATTGCCGGAATCTCTGCCGATTTTACAATATTTACGGTAACACTTTTGCCTCCGGCGAGTGAGATCTGCAATTTGCTTGTTCCTGAGAGATCTGTAGAATCTCCGCAGTTTATTTTTTGTCCGCCGATCATAACATAACTGTCGGCATTTTCATTTCCGTCACTGTTTTCTGTGAAATGAAGCTGTACATTGCTTAAATCTGCTCCGGAAGGCATACACAAATAATACCCCTTATCTGCATACTGCCAGTTGACTTTCTGCTGCGGCAGTGTTTCGCTGCCATAAATTCCCGTTACATACAGTTTTGTGATCTCAGAAAGCTGCTGCTCTGCTGCATAAGACCGGACCGGCATCAGACAGAAAAACAGTATCAGGCACAAACCTGCAAGCAACTTGCCCGGGGTTTTTGCTGCACTTTTCATAATTGTTCTTCTCCTTTAGAATATTGTATTCATCGACCTGGTTACTTTTTCATTATACGCTCTGATTTTTTGGCAGTCAAACAAAAACAGCGGGAGTTTATCAGACTCCCGCTGCTTTTTTATTTTCAGAATCGCTCATTGCGTAAAGCGGACATTCGCAATCCGCTTCGCTACTTGCTCATGAACGCAGTCGCTTCGCGACCTGTCAGTGGGAGCTTTCAACTCCCACTGACATAAGCATCCCCCTCACCCACCGCTTAGTGCTCTGCACACTTGAAGCGGGGGAATGCTTCTCTGCGTTCAAAAAATCAGAATCCACTAACTGCTTCGGATGCGTACTGAAGAACCAGCACTGCATCAGCGGTATCTGCCGCACCATCACCGTTTACATCTGCACTTGCTGCATCTTCTGCAGAAAGTGTGGCAATCTCAGCTGCCGCACGCAGGATTTCCACGGTATCATTTGTTGTGATCTGACCGTCACCGTCTACATCACCCAGAAGTCTTGCTTCTGCAATCTTGAAAGTGAGGCTCTTAACAGCTTCATTGACTTCACTCTGCAGTGCCTGATTGTTTTCATAAACTGCTTTTGCTGCTGCAAGTTCTTCATCCAGACCTTCGATCGTAGCCGCTACATATCTGCTGTTTTCCGCCAGAATGCTTTCTGCTTTTTTGATCATTGCTTCCAGAGCTGCCTTGTTGCCTTTCATCTTAAGTCCGACAATAGCGTCCATGATCTGATTGTAAGCTTCCTTGATCTCTGCATCGGATTTTCCGTCTTTACCCAGGATTTCTTCTGCATGGGCAACTGCATCCTGCAATGCTTTTGCAGTGTCATCGGTATACTTGCCGCTGTTCTTTTCCAGAAGCTCGTTTGCTGCATCTGTCAGTTCTCTTAAGGAACGGATATCTGCTCTTTCCATCAGTGCCTGCATGCTGTCTGCGATCGCATTTGCTGCTGCATCTGCTTCTTCCTGAGTTGCATCTGCTTTTGCCAGAATTTCTTTTCCGGCTTTTACTGCTGCTTCCAGTGCGGAAACATCTGCATAATCTCCCGGATTTGCCAGAGTCTTTTCTGCTACTTCAATGATCGCTTCCAGATGTACCTTGTTTGTGCCGTATTCCATAGCATTGATCGCCTGTGTCATCTGAATGATGGCTGTCTGGATCTCAGAATCCGTTGCATTTTCTTTATCCAGAACTGCTTTTGCTGCTGCAAGGGCTGTTCTCATGGTTTCTGCACTTTCTGCTGTGTATTCAGAAAGATCCTGACTTGCCCATGCCTGGTACAGTTTTTCCAGATTTTCAATGTATTCAGACTGTCTTACAAAATGCAGCCAGTTCAGGTTGGAACCGCTCTCTGTGAACTCGATACGGAGTGTATGAACTCCTGCTTCCAGTTTGATCTGCTGTGCTTCCAGTGTGGTCCATTTCTGCCATCCGCCGGTGTTGACTGCCTTGAAACTTGCAATCTTTGTGCCGTCTGCCAGAATATCAAATGCTCCGCCGCCTGCATTGGATGCAGAACGTGCAGACAGGCTGTAAGTTCCGCTCTTGGCAACGTTGATCTGATACTGTGTCCATGCTCCTGCATCACAGTAACCGAGGTCTTTTCCGCCATCTTCGTCAGATGTATTTTCGCCCCTTGCCGTCTGTGACCAGAGAATATTTTCTGCTGCTTTAAAGTATGTGTCATCACCGATGTCTACTGTCACCGGATTGAGGATCTTTTCTTTAAAGATGTTCACTTTCATGATCATCTTCACAAGACGTTCTGCACAGTCTTCCAGATCAGAACGTTTCAGGATGCCTTTCTTCAGGGCCGCTTTTAAAGTTGCCGGAGAACCGCTTGGCATTTTGACATCATTTCCCGCCAGGACTTCTCTTGCATGATTGGAGTTGTTGCCCCAGTCTGTCATAAAGATTCCTTCATATCCCCATTCACCGCGGGTGATGTTTGTCAGGAGATCTTTATTTTCAGATGTTTCGATTCCGTTTAAGAAGTTATAAGAAGTCATAATGCTCCAAGGCTGTGCTTCTTTGACTGCAATTTCAAAACCTTTCAGGTAGATTTCACGCAGTGCACGTTCACTGACTCTGGAATCGCTGCTGTTTCGGTTTGTCTCTTTGTTGTTTGTTGTAAAATGCTTCAGTGTAATGGAAACGCCTTTTGACTGGCAGCCTTCTGTGATTGCAGCAGCCATTTTTCCGGTAATCAGAGGATCTTCGGAATAGTACTCAAAGTTACGTCCGCAAAGCGGATCTCTGTGGATATTCATACCAGGTGCAAGCCAGATATCAATACCATTGTTGTGTGCTTCCACTGCTGCCGCTTTTCCTACCTGCTTCACCAGATCTACATCCCAGGTACTTGCAAGAAGTGTGGAGATCGGCCATGCAGTACAGGTTGTACCGATACGGATACCCTGCGGACCATCTGCTGTCATCGCATTTGGAATACCGTATTCCATCAGATTTCCCATACCGCCGGTATTTGCAACACCGGTATTTGTCTGACCACCCATCAGTCCGCAGAGCTGGTCATCACTTAACTGTGCCAGGAAATCATCCATAAGTTCCGGATTATTATAAACATCCACCAGCATGATCTTGCCGCTGTCTGCCGGTTCAGAAGCTGGTGTATCTTCGGCTGTACGGGCTTTTTTTGCTGCCGCACTCTTCAGGCTCTGTGTTGCTGTCTGTTTCTTTTCTACAAGAATATAATCGATATTCGGGTATTTATCCTTTTCGGATGCCCTCAGTGTGAGGATGCTGTGTCCTTTCGGAAGGGTTACGGTAACCGGTTCCAGATTTTCGAAATTGTACCATTCATTCTTTTCGCCGTCACCTGTCTGTTTTGCATTGATCGTTGCCGGGAATTTCGTTCCGTCTACTTCCATACCTGGATCAAAATCGAATGCCGCACGGCCATTTGCCACATTTAATATCACATTATAATCTCCGGCTTCTTCAACATTCAGATAGTAGCTCACATAGTTTCCGGCATAATTCATATAAGCCAGGCAAGTCCCTGTGTAATCATCTTTTGTAAAGTTTTCGGTGCGTACTGCGTTGTTGCCTGTCGTACCGGCTGCATCGTATTTTTCTGCCTCAATCTTGTTCGCACCTTCTGCTTTGATGACTTTATTGTACAGTTCCTCCTGATCGCCAACACGTCTGAACAGTATATAATCATAGTTTGGATTATTTTTATTTGCCGTGAAACGAACCAGGTTCACGCCCTTGTCAAGATTGATGTAAAATGGTTCACATTCTTCAAAATTATACCACTCGGAAGCACCATTTCCATCACCGGTCTGCTGTGCATTAAATGAAATACCCGGCTGCTGCTGACCGTTTACTGCAACGGTAAAACAGTTTTGGATCTCTGGATAGCCATTTGCCATACACATGATCACTTCATATTTGCCGGCCTCTTCTGCGGTCAGCTCATATTCCATGTATCTGCCTGCTTCATTTAAATATGCCAGGCATTTTTTCATCTGCAGATTATCATCATAAAATGTTTCCATACTCAGATTTCCGGAAGAATTCAGGAAGTTCTCTGCTTCTACTTTTGTCGTTCCTTCTGCCGGAACCGTGTAATGCGGATTCATTTCATCTGAATTCGTCCTGAGATCTTCGTATGTGTGGTCTGCCAGAAGTCTCTTCTTTAACTGAACCGGTGCACACTGCTGTGAAAGCTGCTCGGTAACTTCAGTATCTTCTACTTTATAGGTATAACGTACGCCATGTTCCCCGGCATCTTTGATGGAATTGCCGACGTAGATCTTGTAATCTCCGGCTTCCATAATGTATGCGGATTTCTGAACTTTTCCGGTGTCATCGTAACTTGACATATCACTGATCGCATACGTCATTGTCAGCTCCTGCGATTCGCCCGGCTGCAGCAGTTTTGTCTTTGCAAACGCTGCCAGCTCTTTTCCAGGTTTGCCCAGTTCTCCCTGCGGGGCTGAGAAATAAACCTGCACGACCTGTTTGCCGGCTACCTTTCCGGTATTCGTAACAGTCGCTGTCGTAACCATATTTTCTCCGTCTACTTTGACGTTTACATTGTCTGTTTTAAAAGTTGTGTAGGATAATCCATATCCAAAATCGTAATTCACTTTCGTATACTCTGGATCAAAAGTTTCAAAAAAACGATATCCGACAAACACATCTTCTTCATAATTTACATAAGAATTTGATTCATAAAATGTATTGGAACTTGGATAATCCTTATAATCTTTCGCAAATGTATCCACAAATTTACCCGATGGGTTTACATCTCCAACCAGCACGTCTGCTGTGGCAAGTCCACCTTCCATACCTGCCTGCCATGCCATCAGCACAGAATCGATACCCGGAATGTCTTTGATCCATTCCGTATCCAGAACGGCACCGACATTCAATACAACAACGGTCTTTTTAAATTTCGCTGCCACTCGTGTCAGAAGCTCTGTCTCTGCATCTGACAGATAGTAGTCACCTTTTGATGCACTGCGGTCGCTTCCCTCCGAAGAATAACGTCCAATCGTCACAATTGCGGTGTCTGCATTTTCTGCCGCAGCATTTAACATATCATCGGTAACGGTAATATTTGCATCGTTTTTAATGCCTTTTTCACTGACCTGTTTCGTATAAAAATCTACCAGTGGCTGATAGAGGGTGACCTTTCCTTCTTCTTCCTTGATCTGCATCCCCTGGAGAATGTTGTGCGTATAATCCACGTTCGTTGCACCGCTTCCTCCGCCGCCTCGTACATAATCAATCATTGCACGCCCAAACATGGCAACTTTTTCGCCCTGTGCCAATGGCAGTGCACCATCATTTTCCATCAGAACCATACCTTCACCTGCCACCTGTCTGGACAGATCAATATGCTCCTGCGGCGATTTCGCCTGTACATTTAGAATACCGGCTGCCGGTATCGCTGCAGCAACCATTGCTGTCGAAAGAATGGCTGCCATAATCTTTCTAAATCTCATCTTCATATGATTTCTCTCCCTTCTGCCAGAATTTCGCTCCTTCTGGATTCAATTAGGTTCATGCTTTCCACAGGCAATTCTTTTCTCTGCCCTCCTTCTTACTTTTGTACTCGACAGTGCCTTTCTGTCCGATTTTCGTTCTCAATGTTTATACATTTTACCATGTTTGATTTATTTTTTCTATGTAATTTTATACGATTTACCACTATTTTTTTATTTTTTGTTTTAAATTCTTATATATTTTGTACAAAATTGTTTTCTGTTTTTCATGTTTCAAAACGTATGCGAACGCAAAAAAAAAGGGGGGTCTCCCCCCCTTGACGTTTACTGATTGATGACAGACTGGATCTGTTCCATCAGCTGATCGTAATTTGCCTGATCATCGATTCCTCCCATCAGAGGCTCGCCTACGATATTTCCGTCTTTATCTACAAGAACTGTTGTAGGAAATGCCATAATGCTGCTGGCATATTTTCCAATTGCTGAATCTGAAGCAACCGTCAGGTTTTTGTAGGAAGCACCCTGTGCTTTTAAAATTTCCTGTGCTTCTTTGATTCCGTCCTCATTGTTATCTAACGTGTCTGTATTGATGCCGACAACTTCTCCGCCCATTGTCTTAAGTGTTTCATTTAATTCATTCAGTTTGGAAAGTTCTTCAACGCATGGCTTACAACCGCTGAACCAGAAGTTTACAACGGTGACCTTGTTATTCTTGAAAACGCTTTCATCGACATCCTTTCCATCCAGATCTTTTCCCGTGAAATCCTGGAATAAGCTGATAGATTCATCTGATTCTGAGGATCCACCATTGGCAGAATCCGCTTCTGCAATCTCTTTTTCGATCGCTGCGATCTCTTCTTCAATGCCGCGGATCGTCTCAATGTCTTTGCACAGCGTATCATATTCTTCTTCCGTGAAAGAATCTTTATTAGATTCAACGATGCCTGCAAGGACATCTGCATAGTTTTCACTCAGGCTCTCACCGGCACTGTTCTTGTTCATAAGACCAAATACCTTGTCCCAGGCATCTTTGTGGTCAGCAAAAATCTGATTTTCCTGCTGATAAAGGTCATCTCTTTTTTTGCTTTGTTCATCCATGCCTGCGGTATCTGCCGTGGAAGCAGATTCCTGTTTTTTATTGTCTGCTGACGGAGCCTGATTGTTGCCACAGCCTGTAAAAGCCAGAAGTACGGATACTGCAAGTGATGCAGCGATTACTTTTTTGAATTTGTTTTTCATGATTTTAAATCTCCTTTTCTATTTGATTTTTCTTGTTGATCGTCAGCCTGTTTTTTCTTTGAAAATCCGTAATGATAGCATACTGCATCCACCGGACAGGCTTTCATACATTCTCCGCAGCGGATACACTCCGGATGGTTCGGTGTTTCTGTTACTTTGACGTCCATTTTGCAGGCCCGGATGCATTTCCGGCATCCTATGCATTTTTCGTGGTCCACCTGGATTTTAAGAAAGGATACTCTGTTGAACAGAGAGTAGATGGCACCAAGCGGACAGATCCATTTACAGAACGGACGGTAAAACAGAACACTCAGGACAATGAAAAGCACAAGGATCGTAAACTTGAATGTAAAAAGGTGTCCAAGTGCAGCACGGATTCCTGAATTTGCAAGGGCGAGCGGAAGTGCACCTTCAAGGACGCCCTGCGGGCATATGTACTTACAGAAAAACGGATCTCCCATGCCAAGTGAATTTGTTACAAATGCCGGAAGCAGTATAACAAAGACAACCAGGATCACGTATTTCAGATACCGCAGAGGTTTCATCTTTGCAGTGGAAAATTTTTTGCCCGGAATCTTATGCAGCAGATCCTGAAACCATCCGAACGGGCAGAGAAAGCCACAGATAAACCGTCCCAGCAAAACTCCCAGCAAGATAAAAAAGCCTGTGATGTAATAGGTGAACTTAAACTTTGAAGAACCGACTACAGCCTGAAAAGCTCCGATCGGACAGGCACCTGTGGCGGCCGGACAAGAGTAACAGTTCAGTCCCGGCACACACATTGTCTTTGCTTTTCCCTGATAAATTTTCCCTTTAAACAGATTCGGGATGTGAATGTTTGTAAGCAGCACTGCAGCTGCCTGGATCCATCCGCGGAAGCGGGCTGGAATGTTTTTGGCTGATTTTATTTTTTTATCCAATTCCGACACACTCCATACATATTTTTATTGCCTTACTAAGTACAACTGCAGATTCCCCGCGGAAAATTCCGGCAAGAAAAAACAGCATACCTGCTGCAAGCAAAAGAATCTGTGTTGCTTTTTCTGATTTCATCAAGACACTCCTTTCCTTATTTACAGTCCTTTTATTGACCTTTCGATGATTGCATTATACAATAACAGGTGTAAAATTCCTGTTAAGAAAAGAGAGAAAAAATTGAGATTATTAGTTGTTGAAGATGAAAAAAAATTATGTGATATGATTGCAAAAAGCCTGCATCAGGCCGGTTATGAAGTGGATACGTGCAATGACGGAGAAGAGGCACTTGAGATGATCTGTGCGGAAATGTACGATCTGATCGTACTTGACCTTAACCTTCCGGGAATGGACGGAATGGATATCCTCAGAGAACTTCGCAAAGAAAATGAAGAGACAAAGGTACTGATCCTTTCTGCAAGAAGTCAGATCGCAGATAAAGTTGAAGGGCTGGATGCCGGAGCAAATGACTATATGGAAAAACCATTTCATCTGCTGGAACTGGAAGCTCGTGTCAGAAGTCTGACCAGAAGAAAATTTGTACAGAAAAATGTCTGTCTGGAATGCGGTGCTCTTCGTTTCAACACAAGAGAACGAACAGCGTATGCAAAAGAGACCCCTGTTGCACTGACAAGAAAAGAGAATGGGATCCTGGAATATCTTCTTCTGAACCAGGGGCGGCCGGTCAGTCAGGAAGAACTGATCGAACATGTCTGGGATTCTTCTGTGGACAGTTTCAGTGGTTCGATCCGGGTCCATATGTCTTCTCTCCGGAAAAAGCTGAAGGCAGAACTTGGTTACGATCCGGTCGTAAATAAGATCGGAGAGGGTTATAAAATAGGAGGAAATGACAAAACATGAGAAAAATATCACTCCAGTGGAGACTGACGATCCTTACTACGGTGCTGATCACGGTATTGTGCGGATGTCTTACGTTTTTCCTGTATAAGAACGGAGTTTATTATTTTAACACGCTTCAGGAAACCGTGACGGATCAGAACGGGACACCCGATGCGATCTACATTGATATTCCGGATGATGAATGGGATGATTTTGCAGCACAGTTTTCCATGAAAGTCTATCATTCAAAATCCGCTTACAGAAATCAAAGCTTTTTGATCACTGCTCTTGTAGCACTGTTTGGCGGAGCCGTGACGTATTTTGTCAGCGGCCGGGCACTGAAGCCGCTCAGAGAATTCTCAGAAACCGTAGAAAAAGTTCAGGCACAGAATCTGACGGATTGTACGATCGGAGAAAATAAGATTACAGAACTGGACAGACTCCGCAGTTCTTATAACAAAATGCTTCTGCGGCTTTCGGAATCATTCGAGACGCAGCGTCAGTTCACCGGAAATGCAGCACATGAGCTGCGGACTCCTCTGGCATTAATCCAGGCACAGCTAGATCTCTATCACACAACAAGCCATCCTGAGTGTGACGCTGCAACACAAGAGACGATCCAGATGGTAACAGAACAGAACGAGCGTCTTACCAGGCTGGTCCGGACACTTCTTGACATGAGCGAGCTGCAGAGCGTGGCACGTAATGACAAGATCGAACTTCACAGTCTGATTGAGGAAGTACTGACTGATCTGGAACCTCTGGCACAGGAAAAAAACGTTGAACTGATTCAAAAAACCCAGAACCTGAGGGATGAAAAAGCAGAAAACAAAACTGCTGATCTGATCCTGACAGGAAGTGATATCCTGATCTACCGGATGCTTTATAATCTTGTGGAGAATGCGATCAAATATAATCACACCAATGGAAACGTTACCGTATCAGCAGTCCACATGAAGAATACCGTTGTTCTTACTGTCGCAGATACGGGAAACGGAATTGAGGAATCGTTCCGGGAACAGATCTTTGAACCGTTCTTCCGAATAGACAAATCAAGAAGCCGGGAACTTGGCGGTGTAGGTCTCGGGCTTGCACTGGTACGTGAGATTGTCCGGGTGCATGACGGAACGATCGAAGTTCATGGAAATGAGCAGGGCGGAACGACATTTGAAATAACGATGGGTTTGTAAGAAAAATAGAACAGGCAGCATGGAACAAAAGTCAAAAATGGTATGAATACGCCAAAAATATTTCATATATCTGAGGAGATAAAACATGGACGAAAGATTACAGAAACAACTGGATTTTGCACTGGAAATTGATAAGGAGAAAAATATTTTCCGACAGACACATCTGTCTGGTCACGGACGCAATGAAAACGATGCGGAACATGCATGGCATATGGCGATCATGGCATATCTGCTACGGGAATATGCAAATGAAAGGGTAAATATTGAACGGGTAATGATCATGTGCCTGATCCACGATATTGTGGAAATTGATGCAGGAGACACGTATGCGTATGATGCCGAAGGACTCAAAACACAGAAAGCCCGGGAGGAAGCCGCAAAAGAACGGATCTTTTCTCTTCTTCCTGATGATCAGAAAAAAGAGCTTTCCGCACTGTTTGATGAATTTGAGGCAAATGAAACGCCGGAATCAAGATTTGCACATGCGATGGACAATCTGCAGCCTCTGATGCTCAATAACAGCAATGGCGGAGGCGACTGGAGAGAACACGGTGTCAGTGCCAAACAGGTTTATGCAAGACAGAACAAAACAAAAGACGGATCACTGGAACTTTTTGAAGTGATCGATGAAATTTTGCAGAAACATATCCGGCTTGGGAATCTCAAATAAAAATTGACCGTTGGTTTCCCGGCAGGTGTAAAGAACTGAAATGCCGCACATTTTAAAATAGTGTTTGCAAAAGAATAGTATTGCATGTGCAAATGAACGAATTCCCCGAAGGGCACGTAAAAGTGCCTTCTTGGGAATTGTTCATTTTGCACATTGCTGTACGTTTTTGAACGGCCATAGTTTTTAAAAACACTTCATATCATATTTTACACGCTGGCAGGAAACAGCCTTTTGCCACGCTGGTGCACGCAGAAAGTTTTTAGAATCAAAACGTTCCGCATCAAGATAGTAAAAAGAGTGGATGCTGTTTTTTCTTTCCATGCAACAAAAGGAATGTGAAGTGCAGAATTGTGCCAGACAACAAAAAGACAGAGGCATAGTGACGGTAGCAAGTTTCCGTTACTCTATCTCCGTCTTTTTCTGTTCTGTGTTTTGTAATTTGGCCTGAAAGGACTGTTCCGCTTAAGCGACCCCCGGCAAGCCAGGAGCTTTTGGCAATGTGCAGACGAACTGCATTGTAAAACATGGTGCGTAAAATAATACAGCCATGATGATTCGAAAACAAATCGCTCTGACGGTAGCAAGGCTTCCGTCGTAAGGTTTGCGATGCTGCCGCCCCAAAGAGCCGCTGTCTGAGCCTCGAAGAGGCGAGTTTAGGCGAAGGGCGGCTAACAGGCGAGCGAACCGAACAGGAAACGCAGCGTGTCAGGAGATTGTTTTCGAATCATCATGGCGTCATATTTTTTTTAAATCATTTCTATGGCGTTCATTTGCACATTCTAAAACCTCCGCAGATTTTGATTTACACAAAAGCGGCACGCAAATTTCTTCGCGTGCCGTTTTCTTATGCTTTCAGATCATACTTTTTACAGTAGCATCTTACTTTTGTTTTTATTTTTCTGCTGCTGTCTGCAGGATCAGTGCTGCGTCCAGGGTATCTGCCACGCCATCGCCGTTTACATCTGCACTTGCTGTTGCGTCTGCATCCAGGCTTGTAAGTTCTGCACTTGCTGCCAGGACAGATACGCTGTCGCTTGTTGTGACTGCACCGTCGCCGTTTACGTCGCCGAGGAGACGGGCTGCTGCGATCTTCAGTGTCAGGCTCTTAACTGCTGCATTGATCTCACTCTGTACTGCATCTGCATTGTCATATACATTCTGTGCATCTGCTTTTACTGTTGCCAGTCCGTCGATCGTGGATGCTACGTACGCATCTGTATCTGCAAGGATTGCAGCTGCTTTTTCCAGCATAGATTTCAGGGCTGCTTTGTTGCCTTTCATTTCAAGGTTTGTGATCGCATCGATCAGGTCTTCGTATGCACCTGCGATTGCTGCTTCGTCACCGTTTTCCAGGGCATCTTTTGCTTTGCTGATCGCATCGTTCAGTTTAGCGATGGAATCACTTGTGTAGTTGCCGTCTGTCAGTTTTTCTGCTGCGTCTGCCAGTTTTTTCAGGGAAGCTCTGTCTGCGTTTTCTGCCAGTGCGGACAGTTCAGCCAGAACTGCGTTTGCTGCTGCATCGATTTCCGCCTGAGTTGCTTCTTTGTTTGCCAGAACTGCTTTGCCTGCTTCTACTGCTGCTTTCAGAGCATCTACAGATACATAATTGTCCGGATCTGCCAGGATTGCTTCTGCTGCTTCGATTGCTGTCTCAAGGTGCAGTGTCTGTACGCCATATTCCAGAGAACCAAGTGCATCGATGATGCCGTTTACTGCCGCATCGATTTCAGACTGACTTGCGTCTGCTTTTGCTACTACGTCTTTTGCTGCTGCTACTGCATCTTCCAGTGCTTTCCAGCTGTCTGCTGTATACTCGGAAGAATCAAGTTCTTTTACGGTGTTGATCAGTTTCTGCAGGCCTTTGTCTGCGATTGTGCTCTGTACAGCGTCTTTTGAATGGGAAGTGATATCTTTCAGGATATCTGCATATTTTTCATTCAGTGACTGTGCTGTGAAACCATGTTCTTTTGCAAACTCTGTAGAATTCATTACAAAGTTACAGATGTTGATGGCTGCTTTCTGAAGGTCACCAAGAGAGATCACCTGTTTATTTGTCTGTCCATCTTTGTTGCTGTTTACCTTGTAGCTGACCGTTGTCTGTTTTGTTGTTGTACCTGTCCACCAGTTACGTACATCTTTTACTTCATATGTTGCATATCCATCTTCGATTGCTTTCCATGCTTCATCACACAGAAGGCTGTGATCTGCATCTGCATCACCGTTCACGGTTGTAGACTGTACTTCTGTACCTTCTTTATTCAGTTCATATCCGCCGAAGTTCGGAACGTCTTTTGTGATAACCGGGAGATTCGGATCTGTCTGATCCTGATAGCTGATGGTTGTCATATTTACATAACCTTTTCCGTTCCAGTCTGGATCAGATTTGAAGCCTTTGATGATCTGAGCTGCACCTTTGCCAGGGCAAACAAGGTCGTTGCCTGCATGCATTTCATACATCGGTACGGACTGTCCGCCGCCCCAGTCTGTCATGATCATTCCCTGGAATCCCCATTCGTCTCTTGCGAATGCGGTACACAGATCATAATCATCGGCTGCCGGTCTGCCGTTGTTCTGGTTGTAGGAGGTCATGATCGCCATCGGCTGTGCCTGTTTTACAACTGCTTCAAAACCTTTGAGGTAGATTTCACGGATTGCTCTTTCAGAAACTGTGTTATTTTCGCTGTTTCTGTTTGTTTCCTGAGAGTTCAGTGCATAATGTTTGATAGTAACGCCAACACCTTTATTGGACTGTACGCCAAGGGTTGCAGCTGTACCTGTAATACCTACAACTACCGGATCCTCTGAATAGTACTCAAAGTTACGTCCGCACAGTGCGTTTCTGTGGATGTTCATACCAGGTGCCAGCCAGCATCCGATACCGAACTCTTCCATCTCTTCGCCAACGCCTTCGCCGTAAGCGTAGATCTGATCGGTATCCCAAGTCTGTGCAAGCAATGTACCGATCGGCCATGCGGTTGCATACTGGTAATAGGTCTGATCGCCATCTTTGTATTTCTGTGTAATACGAAGACCTGCAGGTCCGTCAGACAGGTTTACAGGGGTGATGCCTTTTGTATCGTTTCTCCAGGTAGATCCTGCCACACCTCTAACGGTTGCATCACCTGAATGACCGTTCACCAGTTCTGCCAGTTCTTCCAGTGACAGTGCAGATACAAACTGTTCAATACTGAGCTTCTTAAGTTTAACGTCCATCAGCGTCGCTTTGCTGAAATCACCGTCAAATTTTTTAACGTGCTCGTTGTATGTTACTGTATAGTCGGAGCTGTTTGCATTTCCTTTTTCAACACGGCTGATCTCGCCTGTTGCTCCGTCTTTGTTTTCTGCGATCAGATATTCTGTCTGCGTTGTATTCGATACGTATACATCGACATCTTCGTTTTCTTTGATGATTTCCGGTGCTTTGTAACCTGTGAAATCAACTGCGATCGTGGATGCTGCTGCGATCTCATCTGCTTCACCGTCGTATGTGATCGGTGTTGCACCTTCGGTTGTCATCGGCTCGAGTGTCGGATATTTCTCATCATCTGCAACGTTCGGATTATCTTTTACCGGAACCATCAGATTGCTGTACTGTTCTGTGATCGTATCTTCCGCTACGCTGATCTTGCCTGCTACATGTGTGTTTCTGGAAGAATTACCGACACGGATGATGTAATCGCCGTCCTCCATCACGTATGCTGCCTTGTCCGTATCGTAAGATCCCATCTCTGTTGTATCGTATGTGATCGTCAGTACCTGAGATTCACCAGGTGCCAGTTCGTCTGTCTTTGCATATCCTGCCAGTTCCTGATACGGTTTGTCCAGATTGCCTTCCGGGGCTGAGAAGTAAACTTCTGCTACTTCTTTACCGGATACGGAACCTGTATTTTTCACTTTAACCTTAACGGTTACTTTGTCTTTGTCTGCTGTTACAGACTGTGTCTGCATTGCGAATGTAGTATAAGATCCGCCATAGCCAAATTCATAGGAAACATCTTTGCCGAACGTATCATAATAACGATATCCTACGAAAATATCATCGTTGTACAATTCCTGTGCATTATTTTTATCCTCGTTTGCAAATCCCGCACTGGATGGGTTGTCATCAAAATTAACCGGCCAGGTATCTGTTAATTTACCGGATGGATTTACTGTACCGTTTAATACTTCTACCAGTGCATCACCGCCGGTCATACCTGCCTGAGACATCAGGAGCATGGAATCCAGCCCATTGATCTCACTGAAGAACTTAGTATCAATGATTCCGCCTACGTTCAAGACAACAACTACGTTATCAAATGTTTTTCCAAGCAGTTCCAGATTGGCCCGCTCATCATCCGATAAGAGATAATCACCTTTTCCGGAAGAACGGTCTGATCCTTCACCTGAGTTACGTGCAATAACATAAATTGCAGTATCTGTCTGATCTGCCGCTGCTTTGATCTGGTCTGCCGCACCTTCTGTCTGTTCATAAACCGGTTCATTCACCCATTTAAATCCCCAGCCCTGACTTGTGCCGCCGCCGTTTGCTGTCCAGAGCTCATGCATCTGGTTTACAAAATCTGCATTTACGATATCATATCCGGCATTTTCAAAACCCTGCTGTACGGTAACATTGTCACGCTGGTTTACAGCACCGGAACCGGTACCGCCTTTGATGGTGTTGTAAACACCCTGTCCGAACAGTGCTACTTTTGTTCCCTTCTTTGCTGAAATCGGCAGTGAGTTGTTCTTGTTTTCCATCAGAACCATGCCCTGTGCTGCGATGTTTTTAGCCGCGGTCTTATGGTCAATCTCACGCTGGCTGATATCCGGGTTTGTTGTAGCTGCCATCGCTGTCATGCTTCCTCCTAAGAGCATCGAAGCGGACAATGTGACTGCTATCACTTTTTTTGAAGTTTTCTTCATTCCTTTTCCTCCTTTACTGCTTTACTGCTTTACTGCTTTGTTGTTATGTTTTTCGCTTTCCGATGTTGATATTCCATCAACATTTTCTCGTGTGATTTTATTTTATATAACTTTTTTATGATTTTCCATGTAATATTATACGTTTTTCTTGTAAATTTTTATGTTTCCTGTTAGTCCTCTGTTTTTAATCGTTATTTTGAATAAAATATGGTATGTATTTTCTTGTTTTATATATTTTTTATACATTTTCCACATTTTTTGATACAACAGATACACTATCTGTTCGCACTTCCGGTACATCGCAGGTATATTGCACTCCCACTAAGACAAAAAATGCACTCACATCTGTCTCTCGATGCAAGTGCACTTCCTGTCTTAAAAATTTCGTATTGGCTTTTATTTCTTTTTCTTTCTGGACCATACATATCCGCCAATCAGCACGATCAGTGCGATCACTGCGATGATAAGTGGTCTTAAAACATTGGTGTTATCTCCTGTTTTTGCGGATGTAACCGTGCTGCTTCCGCTCTGGGTTCCCGCAGTACTGCTGCTTCCGGAAGATGTTCCGCCGAAGGTGCTGCTGCCACCGGAGGTATTGCTGTTTCCAGAAGGTGCCTCTGTCTGGATACCGGAGCCGCCCTGGTTATCCGATCCACTTCCGTTTCCGTTGTTTCCATTATTGGATGCTGTCTCGGTCTGTGGTTCTGTGGAGGAATCATTTCCGCCATTGTTGTTTCCGTTATTGTTACTCTGGCTTCCCACCGCTGCGTTCAGCGGTACATCGGTCACGGCAACGGCTGCATTGTTATTCTGCAGTTCTTCCGTTTTTGCGGAAACCGTTACGCTGTCACCGTCTTTAACCGAATCCTGTACCTGGAAAGTCATTTCAAAAAGCGTTCCGTTTGTATCCAGTTCTGTAGAGGATGCAAATACAAACACTGCTTCTCCTTCGGATTTATTGCCACTGACCGGATCGTTGATGTCGGTCAGAACGCCATTCATCATGGAGCCTGCTTCCGTTGATACCAGCTTCAGCTGTGAGCTGTCATACGTCACACGAATCTTGCCGTTTGTAATTTTCGTATCGCCGCTGATATCAAGGGTAACTTTCCACGCATCACTTCCTGCCTGAAGTGTGTCACCGTTTACCGTTACGGTTGCCCCCTCAGCTGCGAATACATTCTGATGCAGGCACAGGATTGCTGCTGCAAACAGCATCATCGCACATAATACTTTTTTCATGGTTTGTTTTGCCTCCTCTGGACTGCATTATTTTATACGGACAGCTTTTTTATAGCCGAATTTTCCGTAATGTTTCTTACCGTCAATGATCTTGTAGGAACGGATTCTTACATAATATTTTGCTCTGCCCTTTCCTTTTACCTTGACTGTCTTTTTCACTTTTGTGTTTTTCTTGATGTTGACGGTCTTTACTTTCCTGGTAAACTGTTTGTCGCGTGCGATCTTGATCTGGTAGCCGTCTGCCTGTTTCTTTTTGGACCAGCTAAGGGATACTTTCTTTCTGGAATCTGAAACTGCTTTTTTGATCCTTGGCGGTCTCGGTGCTATGTAGAAGGTCATCGTCTTGCTTCCTTCGTATTCTCCGATACCTTTGATCGTAACGCTTGCTTTTCCGATCTTTTTATTCTTTTTGTAAGTCAGTGCATAATCTTTGGCTTCTGTCAGTGTTTTTCCCTGATACTGGATCGTCACACCCGGACGAACGGCTCTTCCTGTGTAAGTCTGATCTTCGATTTCGGCGATCTGTGTATCATTCAGGCTGATCTTCTTTTCCGGTGTTGGTGTCGGCTCAATCTTGTCGATCACTTCGCTTCTGTACTGAAGATCTTTGATGCTGACATTAATATCCGATCCGCTTGTTTTGTTCCACTCTTCTGCTTTCAGGTTCAGACCTGTATCTTTGAGATCAAGTTTCTCACTTGCGGAGAATGTCATGGTCACCAGATTGCCGCTGACTTCCTGCTCTCTGGAAGAAGCAAATACAAACACGATCTCACCTTCTGCTTTGTTTCCGTCGATCGGATCGTTGATAACCGTCTGGAAATTACCTTTTTTCAGTCCATCTCCTGCCTCTGTCTTTACCAGATGCAGTTTGTCGGCTGCGTATGTAATCCTTAATTTTCCGTTGCTGATCTTGCCCACGTTCTCTGCTTTACAGGAAACGGTCACGATACCACTCTTTGCCTGAACGGCATCCAAATAAATTCTGGCAGTATCTGCTGCCCTCACAGCTCCAACGTTCAGTGTCAGAATCAAAAACATCGCCAATACTACAGAAAAAATCTTACTTTTCTTCATTCTTTTTACCTCCTTTTTGATTTCGATTCCTTTCTGTGCCTTAGTGAATCTATTTTATCTGATTTCTCGGTAAATTTCCATAGATTTTTATTAGATTTGGTTGAAATTTTTTTAGATTTTTTCTAACTTTTTTCTATTTTTCCACTTTTGTAAGAGGAATCATATAATATCTTTCATTTTCAAGGTTCAGTTTCTCTACACTGCCGTTATGAAAAGCCAGCACATCTATGAACTGCATCAGTGCTTTTGCATGCAGTTTTGTATCACACAGAACACTTCCGAGGATCTTATCTTCATCCACCAGTTCGCGTACTTCTTCGATTCCGTCGATTCCGACCACCTGCACTTCGGTGCATCCTTTTTCTTCGAGTGCTTCCCAGGCTCCCAGTGCCATGTCATCATTATTGCTGATGATCACTTCAATCTGGTTCGGATACTCTTTCATCCACTGCCGTACGATCACGTTCGCCTGATTTTTTTCCCAGTTTCCGGTGCTGCCTGCGATCTGCTGCGTCGGGATTTTTTTGTTTTCCAGCTCTTTCAGCACCCACTCTGAACGGATCAGCGTGTCCTGATGACCGGACTCTCCTTCCAGCATGGCGAACTGTATGACGCTGTCACCATTCCGGTCGATTTTACTGCGGTCTTTTTCCAGTGCATCTGCAATTACATCCGCCTGCAAAATAGCAGACTGTTTTGCATCCGATCCTTCATAATAAATCTGATCACTCCGGAAAATGTCTTCCCGCACCGGCTCTCTGTTGAAAAACACAACCGGAATGTCCGCCTGCGTCGCTTTGTCGATGATCACAGCCGCATTGGTGCGATCCACGATATTGACCAGCAGAAGATCATAGTCCAGACTGATGAACTGATCGATCTGGTCGTTCTGCTCCTGCTGACTGCCCCTTGCATCGGCGATCTTTTTGCGGATCTCCACGCCTGGATGGTCTTTTTCGTACTGGAAAATCTCATCCTCGAGATAACCGCAGATCTTGCTGACATAAACATCTTCTTCGTTGTATACAGCCACCCCGATCTTGACCTGCTTTTTGCTGTTCTCACTCTCCGCTGTCTTTGTACATCCAAAGACCAGCATGCACAGACCAAGTACTGCGATGGCTGCCTGCAGTTCCTTTTTTGACCCCATTTGTTTTTGCCTCCTTCTTCCACCTTGTAAAGCGGACATTAACTCCTGCGATTTTATCAATAAATTGGAAACAGAAAATCATACTTTTCTTTTATATTGTCCTGCGTGATCCACTCGCATTTTGTCTTTGTGAGATGATCCACTTTCTTTCCTTCTATGGAGTAAATAGCAGACTTCACTGCATAAATCCCGAAAGAATACATGCTGTATGCCATAACGCCTTCCACTTTCCCTTCCCGGATCCCCTGCAGCACTTCGTCTGAATAACCGATCCCATAAATGACCTGGTTTTTGCTTTTCAGATAGTCTGATGCCTCTTCCGTGATCTTTGGAGAACTGCAGATAAACACAGCCTGCTGCTTTTGATCCCGATATTTTGCAAGATTTGGAAGTGTCATTTTCTTTTTCTCGATTGCAATCCCCTGCTTCTGAAATGTTTCCTGAAAGATTGTCCACATTCGCTCCGACATTTCTTTCTCATCCGTTAAATATACCACCGGCTCTTCTTCCTGACGCTTCTGATGGATTTTTTCTGCCAGACATTCTGCCATATCCTGCACATCAAAGCAGACACGGATCGTTTTTTCTTCTGTTCCGCCCGGATTCACCAAGATCAGCGGGATTTTCTTCTTTTCTGACTGCAGATAAGAGAGAATCTGTTCTTCTTTTTCTGAAAACACGATCAATGCCTGAGAGCCGTTTTTGATCTCACGGTCTATGTACTCTTTGATCGTGTCATAATCTTCCTCTATCTCCAGATACTCGACATCCACACGCTTTGCATTTGCTGCTTCCTCAATACCTCTTTTAAAATCTTCTACCTGACTGTTTTCTCTCTTGATCCCGATCACAGAAATTTTTGTGATATCTCTTTCCGTCTCTCCTCCAAACAAATTTGAATACGAGAGAAACATAAAAACAACCATCAGAATCCCCACGCACACAATACCGATTTTCTTTGCCCTTCTCATTCTTTCTTTTCTCCATACATAATTGCCGGAAGATGCAGCAGGATTTCTGTTCCCTCATCTTCCTCTGAAATGATCTGTACCCCGTATTCTTTTCCAAAGTGCAGCTGAATCCTCTCGTGTACGTTTCGTACACCAATGCCGTTTCCTTTTGCCGTCTTTAATTCTTTCGTGTAATCCAGAAGTGCCTCTGCCTGTTCTTTTGACATCCCCATACCGTTGTCTTTCACAGAAATGTAGAGATCCCCGTCTTTTGTATAGGCATGAATCACGATCTCACCATCGCCGTACATCCCTTCCAGTCCGTGATAAAGTGCATTTTCCACAATTGGCTGAACGATCAGTTTGATGACCTGAAAACATTCTGTGCCGGGATCTTTTTCAATCCGGTACGTAAACTGATCTTTTGCACGAAGTGACTGGATCATCAGATAATTCCTTGCATGTTCCAGTTCATCTGCTACCGTGATGATATTTTTTCCTTTGCTGAGGCTGATACGCAGAAATCTTGCCAGTGCCGTAACCATGCCTGCGGCATCTTCTTTTCGGTTTTCCTCGATCATCCACACTACAATGTCCAGCGTATTATAAAGGAAATGCGGCGTGATCTGTGCCTGAAGGCTGTCCAGTTCACTCTTTCTTTTGGCTTCCTGTTCCTGGATCACTTCCCGCATCAGTTTTTTGATCCTGACTGCCATCTTCTGAATAGAGCGTCCCAGATGATACACTTCAAAACTTCCGTCAGTATGGACTTTGATATCCAGCTCTCCGGCTGAAATTCGTTGGACATCCTCCTCCAGGTTGCAGATCGGCCTTGTCAGCACCATTGAAATATACGATCCGACAATCTGGAAAAACAGAAGTACCTGGCAGATGACCGCCAGCACAAAAAAAGTACTTTTGATCCCATAACTTCTAAGTTCTTCTTTCCCGATCACACGAATGATCTTCCATCCGGTGTATCCCACCGTCTTGACACTGCAGAACACCTGCTCTTTCCCGATTTCTGTTTCATAGGATCCATCCTGATATTCAGCCAGTGTTTCTGGCGGTTTTTCTATAATCCCACTGTTTACAAGGGCGTGCCTGGGATGGTAGATCAGTTCTCCGTTTGAATCCATCAGAAAAGAATACTGGTTCATATCATCTGTTGAGTTCCTGAAAACTTCAGATAATGCACTGTATTTTATATTGATGAGCAGCACTCCGCTCAGCACCTGATTTCCGTGCGTGATCTGCACAAAACGGCTCATCGGGATCACCCACGGAAAACTGCTGTTATGTTCAAAGCAGTCTTGTATCTGCGGTCTAAAAAAATGAATGTTCTCACTTCGCTCAAGTGCACTGGAAAACCATTCTTCCTGCATAACATCTGAGGAAGAGGCAGATGACAGTGCCGGCATGACCTGCAAAAGTGTCCCATCCTCCTGAAACAGGGAAATGCTCTCCACATAATCTTTGTAGCCGTCATACATCGCCTGAAACATCTGTTTCATCTGTCCGCTGTCGTTTCCCTTGATAATATTATAATAAAGTGTATCTGACAGACGCATCATACTGTGCAGATACTGTGACATAGATACGTTGATCTGTTCTGCCAGCTCCTGATTATCCTGAACGATGATCTGTGCCTGCTTTTCCTGCTGAGACTTTGAGACAAAAAATCCTACAAAGACAGCGACAAGCAGCGTCAGCGTCAGAATGATCACATACAGAATATTCTGCATACTCTGTTTCGGCAGAAACTTCCGAAAGTCCTGTCTGATTTTCCCCCACATACAACCTCCCGTCTATTGCCCCTGTCTGCGGCACTGGATCGGGGACATTCCATATTTTTTCTTAAATACATGGCTGAAATATCCGGATTCCAGATAGCCCACTTTCTGAGCAACTACATAGATTTTTCATTTGTCTCTTTTAAAAGCCGCATGGCTTCTTTCATTCTGGTGTCCGTCAGATACTCTACGAAACTCATGCCGGTCTCTTTTTTGAACAGGCTGGAAAAATAGGTCTGTGTCAGTCCGACTTCAGCAGCAATCTTTTCCAGTCCGATATCCGGATCTCCGAACTCTTCCTGGATTTTCTGTTTTGCCTCTTCAATGATACCTTTCGCCTTGTTCTCACGTTCCCGCCCCTGGTTGGCATTTAAGCGGATGCACTGTTCTTCCAGCCATTCCATGAACGTATCCGCACTGGCATACTTCTGCATGATCTCCAGATAATTCGGAATCCCGTCAAAGACTTCTTCAATCTCAAGGTCCTGCTGTCTTGCAAAAACAAGAAGTGCATTGATGACGCTCATGCTGTACGCCTGATAACTGCTGCTGCTCATATCGGCTTTGATCAGATATTCTTTCATTTTTCTGATCACGGCATGAATATCTTCTTCTTTTCCGAATTTTACTGCCGTGAACAGCTTGTCCTGTGCTTTCTCATCAAACAACAGGATCACCTGCTCGGATTTGTCAATATCTTCCATATAAATGACATCTCCGTCCTGCGACATTTTGCGGTAGGAGAGTGCTTCTTTGGCTTCTTCAAAAGATTCTTTCACTTTGATCAGCTCATCTTTGATCTTTCCGACACCGATTGCTGCCTTGATCTTCATCACACGTTTGCTCTCTTTTGCAATGTCATTGAGCTTTAAAAGAATCTTTTCCATTTCTTCCGGTTCATTCATACCAAACAGAATACATTCCCCGAGCGGATTGTAAAAAGCTTCATAATAAATATCATCCGATATGGAATTTCGGATCAGATTGCGGATGTAGATGGATGCCAGCTGGCTGTCCATGGTTTCTCCATGGTCTTTCTGTTCGATCTGATAAATCTGTGCCAGTGCCGTTGCCCAGTATTTATATTCTCCCATGCGGATCAGCCCTGTCTTTTTTTCTTCCTGAAGTGCTTTTGCCTTGATATTTCCAACTACCAGCCGGTTCAGGAAATTTTCCCTTATGATCGGCTGATTTTCCAGATACAGGTTTCGAAGCTTCTGGATGCTCTGCTTTTCTTCCAGCTCGGTATCCATTTTGTCTTTGACTTTCTGAAGAACTTCTGACATTTCCCTGGCATTGATCGGCTTTAGAATATAATCCAAAACGCCATGGATCAGTGCTTCTTTTGCATACTGGAAATCATCATACCCGGAAATAATCACCAGCTTTATGTATGGATATTTTTCTTTGATCTTATGCATCAGTTCGATTCCGTCCATAAAGGGCATCCGGATATCGGTAAACACGATATCTACATCGTGATTTTCCAAAAATTCCAGTACATCCAGTCCATTTAAGAATGCTCCGACTACCGAGAATCCGTACTTTTCCCAGTCCAGCGTTCTCTGTATGCTCCGCAAAACCTCAGGTTCATCATCTGCCAACACAACCCTGTAGTTCACTTTCTTTCACCTCTCCTTTTAGCTATCCATTCACTTTCATTCTCCAACCTGAAAGATATTTATTTTTCAACGTCCCATTCACCAGTTTTCCCCAGCCGAGCGGGTAACCATCCACACAGACCAGCTGCCAGCCTTTCTCTTTTCCACACTCCAGATCCGAGACATCCACCGTTTCCCCCTTCAGATAGCGGATCACTCGCTCATCCTTTGCCGGAAAATCAATACTGGAGGCAAATTCTTTTTTCTGTAATACCATCGCAAATGCCTGTGACGGCTCGAAGCGGTCTTTTCGTATCTCCCCAAGATAGAGTCCGTTTCGCACAAAGACCAGATTTTTTTTACCTTCCACACCTTCCGGGAGGTAATAGGCAAACCCTTTTCGCACCTCGATGCGTTTCCAGTCAACTTCTGCCTTTACATCGGCAAAAAAGCTCTCCAGAACGGCCCGTTCCTGTCTGGTGCATCCTGCCGCCTCATTTCTTTCCTTCTGATCTTTTCGTCCTTTTTTTGCTTTTTTCTTTTTCTTTTTTACATCATCATGATCCGATGGCTCTTCGTCTGCTTCCGAAATATATGCGGATGATTTTTCCGGTGAAACATCATCTTCTGGTGTTCGGCCCTTCTGCATCAGAGCCACAAAATGTCCCTCGCCGTCCATATGATGCGGCCAGATACGCACACATTTTTTCAGTTCCGGATTGCCGTCTGCAAGATCCGGTCTTCCCTCGGAAAATCCCTCGTATCCTTTCATCGGGATCAGCTGCATTTCAGGAAATTCACGCAGCACCCATGCGATGATCTGCTCATTCTCTTCCGGTGAAAAGGTACAGGTCGAATAGATCATCATGCCGCCCGGTTTCAGCATGGAGATCGCCTGTTTTACGATCTCTCTCTGCATTTTTGCACATTCCGGCGGTTTTTCTTCACTCCAGACGCGTGCCGCCTCCGGATTTTTGCGGAACATGCCTTCCCCGGAACACGGGGCATCCACCAGGATTTTGTCAAAATATGCCGGAAACTGTTCGGCAATCTTTGCCGGCACTTCATTTAAAAGAAAGGAATTCGGAATCCCCATCACTTCAATGTTTTTCAGAAGTGCTTTCACCCTCGAAGCACTGATGTCATTTGCCACCAGAAGTCCTTCCCCAAACAGTTTTGCCCCCAGTTCCGTGGCTTTGCCGCCCGGAGCCGCACAGAGATCCAGTACACGCTCCCCCGGACCTACCGGGAGTCTTGAGGCAGTCGTCATCGCACTCGGCTCCTGAATATAATAAAGCCCTGCATAATAGTACGGGTGTCTGGTCGGTGCATCTTCCTCTTCATAATAAAATCCATTTTCCACCCACGGAATCTGTGTCAGATGAAAAGGCACCAGTTCTTTAAATTCTTCTACGGTGATCTTTGCTGTATTCACCCGCAGGCCATAATGACGCGGTTTTTCAAATCCAGCCAGAAAATCATCATACTCCTCACCCAAAATTGCTTTCATTTTTTTCTGAAATGCCTCCGGCAAATACATCCTTCTGTTCTCCTTCTTTTTTGTTTTTATCTTTTACTCTACACTTTTCAGTGACTCTACCATATCAATCTTTTTCAGTTTGAAATACATCACACCGTTTACCAGAATGGAAAATCCATAGGTGATCAGGGCGGATATCACATAACTGAACACGCTGATGTTCCGTCCGAACATACAGACATCCACTTCCACGGTCACAATGATAAAGCGGTGCAGCAGTATACCGAGGAATATTCCGAAAATACTTCCAAGGATCGTCAGCAGAATATTTTCCCGGTAAACGTAAGCTGATACTTCTTTGTCATAAAATCCAAGCACTTTGATGGTCGCAAGCTCTCGCTTTCGTTCATTGATATTGATGTTATTGAGGTTGTACAATACCACAAATGCCAGCATACCCGCAGAAAGGATCAGCACACCAATCACGGAATCCAGTGCAGTCAGCATATTATCAAGCTGTTCTTTTGTGTTGCCCGTATAAGTGACACTCAGTGCCGCATCACATTTCATGGCACGTTCGCCTGCTTTTTCTGCGATGCTCTCATCCCGGTCTGTCACACGGTAGAGAATACTGTTGTACTGTGGTTTTTCTCCGTAAAGTTTCCGATACATATTCTCAGTCATATATGCAAAATGTGACATATAGTTTTCACATATTCTGTTGATCGGAATCTTTACACCGCTGTGTTCTCCTGTCATCTCCACAGAATCTCCTGCCGAAACGCCAAGCAGTTTTCCTGCTTTTTCGGTGAGGATCATACCCTGATCATCAAGCTCATAGGCTTCTTTTGTCGTTCTGCTGCGGAATTTCACAAACTCATCAATCGACACATCATCCGGCACGACCATCAGATAGACATCCAGTTTTTTGTCAGCGGACGCAAACTCCACCTTTTTCATGGATACTTCTGCAAACGCTTCCACGCTTCCGTCATCGGCAAGCTCCCGTTTCAGTTCGTCCTGCCCGCTCTGATCTGCATCTGCATCCAGAACAATCATGCCATCGTAAACCTGAATATCCTGATACTGCAGAATTGCCACATCCATAATGGAATCACGCAGTCCGAATCCAACCAGCAGAAGTCCCATACAGCCGCCGATTCCGATAATTGTCATGAAGAATCGTTTCTTATAACGGAACAGATTGCGTACGGTTGATTTCCAGGTAAAACTTAAATGTTTCCACAAAAACGGAATTTTCTCGATCCAGACACGTCTGCCCTGTTTTGGTGCAGGCGGACGCATCAGAACGGCCGGCCATGCATGAAGTTCACGTATGCATGCTTCCAGCGTCGCGATCATCGTACAGAAGATCGCCGCTCCAGCTGCGATAAGAGCAAATTTCATATTATACGGAATACATATCGTATTCATATGTAAATACATGATACCATAAGACCGAATAATAATATACGGTAATATTTTCTCCCCTGCCAGAACGCCAAGGACACTGCCGCCGACCGTCGCAAACAGTGCATACAGCAGATATTTTGCCGCAATGTCCACTTTGCTGTAGCCGAGTGCTTTCATCGTTCCGATCTGGGTACGCTCTTCTTCGACCATTCGCGTCATCGTAGTCAGGCTGATCAGGGCTGCCACCAGGAAGAAAAGAACAGGGAACACTTCCCCAATGCTCTTCATTCGTTCGGCATTATCTCCGTAATTGGTGTACTCCAGCAGATCACTGCGGTCTTCGACCGTCCATTCCGGTTCTTTGATATCATCCACTTCTTTTTGTGCGTCATCAATCTTCTTTTCCGCTTTTGCAATCTTTTTCTCTGCTTTTTCCTTTTTCTTTTCGTATTTACGTTCGCCTTTTGCAAGCTTTTTCTCATTTTTTGCGATCGTCGCTTTCGCATCTTCGATCTGTTTTTGTCCGTCCTCTAATTTCTGCTTTGCATCTTCAATCTGCCGTTTCCCATCGTCAAGCTGTGCCTGTGAGGCGTTTAACTGTGCTTTCTTTTCATTTAACTGGCTTCTCGCTGCACTTAACTGTGCCTCACCGTCTTTTAACTGTTGTTTTGACTGATCAATCTTCGCCTGATTTTCATCTAGTTTTTTCTGTGCCGCATCAAGCTGATTCTGTGCATCATTTAACTGCTTTTCCCCGGCTGTGATCTGTGCCCCGGCTGCATCAAGCTGCGTTTTTGTTGCATCAAGCTCTGCCTTTGCCTGCGTCAGCATTGCTTCCGGAACGCCCTGTTTTTTACTGTTTTCGTACTGGGCAAGATTTTCCTCATACTGAGCCACACCGTCCAGATACGTCTGCTTCTGCTGCTCAAAAGCTGCTTTCTGCTGTGCAAACGTCTTCTGATTTTTCTGTAAGCTCTTCAAACCATTTGCAAGCTCTTTTTCTCCTGTGAAAATCTGTTCTTCTGCAGATGCCTTCTGCTTCTGAAATTCACTCTCTTTTTCCGCCAGCTGATTTTCCGCACTCTGAAGCTGTGTGCGTCCGTCTGTGATCTGCTGCTGTGCATCGACAAGTTCCCACTCTTTCTCTGCCACCTCTTTTTTGCCGTCGTTTAATTCTTTCTCTTTATCGGCAAGCTCTGTTTTGCCGTCCTTCAGTTTCTTCTTTGCATCATCGATCTCTTTTTTCGCATCGGCAAGCTTCTGATCCGCCTCAGCCTTTTTGTCCGCCAGCTCTTTTCTGGCATCGCTCACTTTTTCCTGAGCTTCGTCTTTTATTTCTTCCTGACGCCTGGTACAACGCTCTTTTTCTATGCTTTCGACCTGTTCTTTTGCCTGTGCAACTGTTGTATCATAGGCATCCGTGTAGGCTGTCAGCTCTTTTGCACCTTTCACCTTCAGATAAATCTGCATATAGTAATCGGTCGTAAATGTTTCCTGCGGCACATAGACAAATCCTGCAATCTCACCGTTTCCGACATTGGTGCTGCCGCGGCTGAACGAAATATAGAGCGGGCTGCTGCAAAGTCCCGTGATCGTGAAGGTGTCCGATTTTAAAGTGGCATCCTCATCTTTTTCCAGCTCTTCGCTGATCCGGAAGGTATCGCCGATCTGATAGCCGTTGTGCTCTGCATACTGAACATCCATCAGACATTCGTCCTCTTTTGTCGGGTACTCGCCTTCTTCTACCGTCACCAGATTGCTTTTTTCCGGAATTGATAAGATACGCAGCACTTTCCGCTGTCCTTCTTCCCCTGTCAGCACATCTTTCAGACAGACACCTTCCGCCGTTTCAATGTGTTTTAAGTTCTGCAGTGCCTCCACATCGTCCCCCGTCACACCCATTGTGCCTGTGACCTGAATATCTGAGAGTTCTTTTGCATCAAAATAAGCATCCCCCGAATAACGCATATCCGGTGAGGACGACTGAATACCGGAATAAAAAGCCGTTCCAAGTGCCACGATAAACAAAATCGATAAAAATCTCGGAAGACTTTTTCGAATCTCCATAAAAAATTCTTTTCGAAGTGCACGTTTTTTCATTCTATCACCACTCTATGTTTTCTATCGGTTCTGGATTTTCGTTCAGATACATTTTCGATACTTTTCCGTTTTTGATCTTGATCACACGATCCGCCATCGGCGTCAGTGCCGAATTGTGCGTGATGACGATCACGGTCATTTTTTTCTGCCGGCAGGTATCCTGCAAAAGCTTGAGGATCGCTTTGCCGGTCTGATAATCCAGTGCTCCGGTCGGCTCATCGCAGAGCAGAAGCTTTGGATTTTTTGCAAGTGCCCTTGCAATGGAAACTCTCTGCTGCTCACCACCGGACAACTGTGCCGGGAAATTGTCGAGACGGTTTCCCAGTCCGACCTCTTTTAATACCTGCACCGCATCAAGCGGCTCCTTGCAGATCTGAAGTGCCAGCTCTACATTTTCCTTCGCTGTCAGGTTCGGCACCAGATTGTAAAACTGGAAAACAAATCCAATGTCATCCCTGCGATATCCTGTCAGCTTTCGCTGGGAATATTTAGCAATATTCTCTCCATCGACCAGCACATCCCCTGAAGTCACCGTATCCATTCCGCCAAGAATGTTCAGAACCGTTGTTTTTCCGGCACCGCTTGGCCCTACCACGACCACAAACTCTCCTTTGTCGATCGCAAATTCTATTTTGTCAACCGCACGGATCTCGACTTCACCCATCCGGTAGATCTTCGAAACATTTTTCAGTCTGACAAAATCTTTTTCAAAATCCTGATCTTTCGCCATCTTGCTTTCCTCCCCAACTTTTATTTGCAAACTTTATACACCTGTCATTTTAATAATCTTCTTCTCTATCGGATAAAGTGTGTTGCTACTCTTTCTTCGGTTTCCGGCAAGCCAAACTTCTCTTTTCCTAAGGCGATACTCTTCATCAGAAATACCATATTTCTTGCAAGTACACGCATGGTCTGTTTTCCTTCTTCGTCCATCTCTGCCTCGCCCTGTGCCCGTCCATGGATTGAATTCCAATACTGGCTGGAGGCAATCGGCATATTCGAAATAGTAAAATATTTATTTAATTCATCAAAAGTCGCAGAACATCCTCCACGCCTTGCACAGACAACGCTTACTCCTACTTTCATGGTCTTATCAAAGTGAGAACTGTAAAAAAGCCGGTCCAGAACTGCGATCGATGTATTTCCATCTTTCCGTGGACTTCCGTTTAACATTAATACTTTCATCTGCTGATCTCCTTTACTATTTTTTCTTATCCCTGATTTCTAAATTTCATTTCACATCAAAAAATCATTTCTCTATCCAAAATTATTCATCATCTTTAAGCATATAAAACAAATCTTGATATCCTGACTGCACAAGTAATTGTTTGAACCCAGAAAGCACTTCTTCTTTTGTGTAATTATTGTTCTCCAAAAACTCACTGTCTTTTTCACTAAGATGTTGATAAAAAAGAGCTGCCGCCATGACCTCATCCTTGTTTGTATAGTCAATGTTATTTAAAAGAATATTCTCTGCTTCGTTAATCTGGCCTGAATCAATCATGTCAAGAAAACTTTGCAGTTTTTTACCAGATACTTCATATTTGTTTTCTTTTTCAATTTCAACAGAAACATACTTTTTTCCAAACACTAGAGAGAATAATACTCTTACCATTTCTTTTATTATTCGCATAATATAATCTTTTTCATCTGTGAAATCCATTCTTTCACCTCCTCAAATATCCCATTTTATTGTCACAAACTTTCAGACTTTAATTACATGTCATCAAAGATAGTTTTCTTACAATAGTAGTTATATATATCCCCATCTATTCCAACTCCCGAAGGAAACCATATTCCTCCGTTTTCTTCCCCCTTCACATATTTCATATTATTTTCAGCAGCTAATTTACCTTCTATAAAACTTGAGCGATTTTTATTAAGTATTTTAACTATATTTGAATCTTGCACCTCTCCAGTAGGTAATATAATAGAAGAAAGAAAACTCTCTTGAATTTCTTGCGTTTTTTTTAAATGCTCAATATATCTATCAATTAAAATCTCAAAAAAGGCAATTTTATTAACTTTATTATTCCATAAATTAAAATAACGACGACCTTTTTCATTATTTTGTTCTTTTATTAATTGTCTAATGTGTGCATTTATTTCTCCGTTAAAACTCCATCTGCAACATGAGGCGACATTCCTATAATTCCAAATTGTATCATTTTCTTTCTTTGTCCCAATAATCCAAATTCGGTAATCAGGAAACTCACCATTGTAATGTTTGTAATATTTTTTACTTTTCTTTGATAAAGCACTCGTTAAATTTATTTCGCTATTACTCTTCCAAATACCAATACCTTCATCATCTATCAATTCAAAATACTGGTTAGAATTACGTACTATACCGCATATTGCTCTTTGATAGTCAGGTAATTCATTTTTTCTATCATAATAAAAATTTAAATATTTATTTTCGTCATCTTCTGCTTGTTCTAATTTTTTCTCACATTCCATTTCCAATTCTTTTTCCAGATAACTGTCACTCATACAATGCATATCCGAAATACCATCCCGCATTAGCTGATATACTTCTGAGTGATAGAAAATCCCTAATGCCTTATCTATAGAAATTTTCTTTTTGCTGGCAAATAATTCAACGATTCTTGCATATTTTTTTTGGAGTAAAATCGGATTTGCATTCATACTTCAAAACTCCCTTCAAAATGTAGTTGTTTCAGTGCACGCTCACTCCGGAAACAAATTTGCATATTAGGTTTTTCATAACGAAGCCTTTTGATTGCTTCTTGTTTATCAATCAAATGATCAAAATATAATTCGACCGTGTTAAATACTTTATCATTAGCCACACCACCCATTACAATATCATAATCAGAGCTATCCTGTTTTCTTCTGCATTTTAGAATAAAATCCAGCCATTCCTCTGAATAAGAATCAAAACTTAAAATTTTTAAGCTACTGCTCGTGCTTTCATCAAATTCATATGTTGTAACGATTCCTTGCTTACCACGTCTTTTAAATTTTCCACACCATTTAACGGCCTGCTCGCGAAGCGGAGTTGTATAAAATCCTTTTCCAAAATCTACATCTGTTCTGGAATGTTTTAAATCTGGTTCTGCAATCTCCATCCATGAACCATGGTATACCTTCATATCTTAACCCCTCGTTCTTCCATAACCTCAATAATATCATCCACTATATATTCTTTACTCTGTGTATGAAGCGTTTCGTATTCCGGGACGATATAATCGTTCAAAATACTGCTCTTTTCTGTCAGTGCAATATAAACCTCTTCTGCATTCACCTTTAGTTTTAATGCAATATTTTCAATGCAAAATATAACAAACTCTAATTCATTTAGATTAGCAATGTTTTTCTTTTCCATGTGGCATCTCCCATATAATATCGAAAATTATTTATCCCATACAGAGGAAACTACCGGTTTCCCTTCGCTGTCCAGCAATGGTGTAAATCCTGCAGCATTTCCACTGGTGTGAAATATATAGTTTACACCGGTCTTTTTATCTACCCAAATTTCTGTTGTTTCCAGCATTCCCTGTGAATAAACCTTTTCAAATCTCTGATCTTTCGCCATCTTGCTTTCCTCCCCAACTTTTATTTGCAAACTTTATACACCTGTCATTTTAATAATCTTCTTCTCTATCGGATAAAGTGTGTTGCTACTCTTTCTTCGGTTTCCGGCAAGCCAAACTTCTCTTTTCCTAAGGCGATACTCTTCATCAGAAATACCATATTTCTTGCAAGTACACGCATGGTCTGTTTTCCTTCTTCGTCCATCTCTGCCTCGCCCTGTGCCCGTCCATGGATTGAATTCCAATACTGGCTGGAAGCAATCGGCATATTTGAGATAGTAAAATATTTATTCAATTCATCAAAGGTCGCAGAACATCCGCCTCGCCTTGCACAGACAACGCTTGCTCCTACTTTCATAGTCTCATCAAAGTGAGAACTGTAAAAAAGCCGGTCCAGAACTGCGATCAATGTTGCATTGGCGGAAGCGTAATAAACCGGGCTGGCGATCACAAGACCATCTGCCGCCTCAAATTTCGGAGCCAGTTCATTGACAACATCATCAAAAACACATTTTCCAAGTTCATAACAGCGTCCACAGGCAATGCAGCCTCTGACATCTTTATTTCCGACACGGACAATCTCTGTTTCTACCCCTTCTGCTTCAAAGATCTTTTTCATTTCTTCCAGTGCGATCGATGTATTTCCATCTTTCCGTGGACTTCCGTTTAACATTAATACTTTCATAGGTTGATCTCCTTTACTATTTTTCTTATCCCTGATCTCTAAATTTCATTTCACATCAAAAAATCATTTCTATTTCAAGAGGATTTTTATTTTTCATATCTTTTCTCCATTTCTATTACCTCACCAAGCCGACATTTCCAAAACATTATAACACGAAATGAAACTGACATGGTGAACGGATTGCAATGCGTATCTAAAAAAATGAGACTGCCGCTCAATCATCTGTTTTAATGATCTTGCGACAGCCTTTTAATTAAGTATGAAAGAAAGAGTATCCCTTTCTACTATTCCTTTTCCATTTGTTCACTTATTTTTCACCATCAGCTTTGACAAAAGAAAGCTTCTCCTGAATCTGCATAAGATCATCCGCAAAGAAAATACCTTTCTGTCGTTCTTGATCGGACAGTCCCTTCTCAATCATATGATTTAATAATTCTTTTAAGCTGTTATAGTAGCCGTTCAGGTTATAGAGAATACAGGGAGCATCCAGCTGCTTCAGCGATACTTTTGACATCACTTCTGCAATTTTCTCAAGAGTGCCTGTCCCACCGGGAAATGCGATAAATGCTCCGCTAATGTCCCCATCAATCCGCTTTTGATCCACCGTAAACCAATGTGTTTCCGCCTTGCCCGATCCAGGCTCCAAGTTCTGTAACTGCCTTATACAAAGTCGGATCATTGCCTTCATTTGCTCCAAGATATGTTGTAATGTTCATAATTTCCTCCAAAAATGCTTCTCCCTGAATATTACTTACAGCCTTTATTTTAGATTCAACAAACTGGAAGTGTCTATTTCTTCTTTTTCGGTTTTGGGGCTGGCAGTTCATCATACATTGCATGAAACAAGCCTGTCAAAAATTCCTTATTATCAACTTCATCTACCAACAACATCTCTTTTGCTCCCTCATAGGGTAATTCATACGGAGCTGTCGGCATATAACTAATTGCTGATTTTACTGGTTTAACAAGTAATCTATCATCATAGATACCGCCTACAATCTTGCCACGATAATAAATAATAAATTCTCCCATCATAGCTCGATAAGTAATTTCTTCTAACTCAGATAGCTGCCCTAAAATAAACTCTAAGTATTCCTTGCTTGATGCCATATTTCCTCCTCAAATTTCGATTGTTCTGCCTTTCTTGTTCGAAAGTCTTTCGGCAAATATTTGTAGCATGAAGGATTGTTCCGCTTAAGTGACCCCCGGCAGGCCAGGATCTTTTGGCAATGTGCAAAATGAACGAATTCCAAAGAAGGCACTTTTACGTGCCATTCGGGGAATTCGTTCATTTGCTCATTCTAAAGTGCTGTTCCCTTCTTCGGGACAAAGAAACGGCTCATATCTGTATGCTCCAGCTCAAGCAGTGAAATTTTTTTGTCGATTCCTCCGGCATATCCTGTCAGGCTGCCATTTGTGCCAACCACACGATGACATGGAATGATAATGGAAATTTCATTATGTCCTACGGCACCGCCAACTGCCTGAGCAGACATGCGGGAAGTGTTTTTCGTTTCAGCTATTTTACGTGCGATTTCTCCATACGTGATCGTCTGCCCATAGGGAATCTGTAATAAAATCTGCCACACTGCCTGTCTGAATGACGAGCCGGAAGGATGAAGCGGCGGAGTAAAGTTCGGTTCTTCACCAGAAAAATACATATCCAGCCATTTTATTGTCTCTGTAAGAATTTCCGTTTCCTGTGGAATATGCTCATCCGGAAGCGTATTTGCAAAATATTTCTGTCCTTCAAACCATAAACCGATAAGCCCGATTTCATCCGTTGCTAAAAGAATGTCGCCAATCGATGATTTATATTTACAAGTATATACCATATTTCTACCTCAAAAAAGCAACTCCTGAATCTGCATAAGATCATCCGCAAAGAAAATACCTTTCTGTCGTTCTTGATCGGACAGTCCCTTCTCAATCATATGATTTAATAATTCTTTTAAGCTGTTATAGTAGCCGTTCAGGTTATAGAGAATACAGGGAGCATCCAGCTGCTTCAACGATACTTTTGACATCACTTCTGTGATTTCCTCAAGAGTACCTGTTCCACCGGGAAATGCAATAAATGCATCGCCAAGTTCGATCATTTTGTTTTTGCGTTCTGACATATCTTTCGTCACGATCAGCTGTGTCAGTCCGTCGTGCTGCAGCTCTTTTTCAACAAAAAACTGCGGTTCAATGCCGATCGCTCTGCCGCCTGCATTCAGAACACTGTCCGCTAATGCCCCCATCAATCCGCTTTTTGAACCACCGTAAACCAGTGTGTTTCCGCTTTGCCCGATCCAGGCTCCAAGTTCTGTAACTGCCTTATGTAAAGCCGGATCATTGCCTTCATTTGCTCCAAGATATACTGTAATGTTCATAATTTCCTCCCAAAATGCTTCACTCTGAATATTACTTACAGACTTTATTTAGATTCGACAGACGAGGATGTCCGCTCCCATGCCATTACATAGTCTTTTTCCCCAGTAACTTCATCTAAACCACTATACTGAATCTCAAACCCTTCTCTTTGATAAAAAGATATTGCCGGTGTGTTTTTCTATTTGTATCCAACCATATATCTGCAACCTTATTTATATCTGCTTTTCGTAATTCTCTGATCATAACAGTGACTCTCCTGTAAATCCGATAACACATCATAACACGAAATGAACGTGACATGGTAAACGGTTTGAAATGCATATCTAAAAAAACGAGACAAATTATTTCCAGTCAAGTTCTGCTAACCGTCGTTGTAATGTAGGTGATTTTGGAAGTGCATCCCATAATTTCTCTAAGGCCTGCTCTTTTGAAGCGGCAGGGTATATCAACATCATCGTTCCACTCTTACCAATACCAAATCTATCATTTTCCGTATTCTGAAACGACATGATAAAGCTTTTGGCATCTTCTGATATAAGCAAAACAAGGTTCTCCATTGAAAAGCTTGCATCAAAATATTCTTCACCTTCACGAAGTATGCCCAAAAACGTTTCTTCATTTAAAAGTACATTCTTTCCATTAACCATTATTTTTCCACGTATACCATCATCATTTGCTTTGAATGCTTTGAAAATATAATGACTTTTTTCTCCTGAAAAATTCACATTGACCGTTGTTCCAAATTCCGGCACTCCCTTTTCAAGAATCCATCCAGTGCCACTTGATTCAAAATCGTCTTTTCGAGGATAATAATATCCCCTTATTACATAATCAGCGACCATAGCTAAAGAACATAAGAAAATACATCCCAGCACTCCATATAACCATCTTTTTAAGCTTTTCACATCATGATAAGATTTCATAATTTTCAGCCTCCTTTCGACTGCATTTTCCTCCCATTCTTTCCCCTCGAACAATTCTCAATCGATAATTTCATATCCCGCACATTTAAGAACTGTGAACTACCCATTGTCTAAAGTCAATGGGCTTCCTGCTTCGCAGACCTCGTAACCTACTATCTCCACAGGCGTTAATTCGGGCAGTCCCTGCCCTATATTGTTATTGTTATTTTTATGCTATTTGTCTTAATCCTTCTTCCAGTATATTCTTTGCTGCGTTGATATCCCTGTCATGATTTGTTCCACAGACAGGACATGTCCATTCCCTTACTGATAGATTTTTTGTCTCTGTATTTTGGTATCCACAGACTGAACACAGCTGACTACTGGCATAGAATCTATCTATTTTGACATATTTCCTGCCATTCCACTTTGCCTTATATTCTAACTGTCTTGTCAGCTCATACCATGATACATCACTTATAGACTTTGCCAAACGGTGATTTTTTACCATGTTTTTTATCTGCAAATCTTCCGAAACTATCACTTGGTTTTCGCTGATAATCTCATGCGACATCTTGTGCAGATAATCTTTTCTGGTATTTGTTATTTTTTCATGGCATAATGCTATCTTTTTCTTTGTTTTGTAGTAATTTTGACTTCCTTTCTCTTTATGGGCTAACTGCCTTTGCAGTTTCACCAGTTTCTTTTCGTATTTTCTGATGATTTTTGGATTTTCGTATTTCTTTCCAGCAGAAGTAATACATAACTCCTTAATACCTAAATCTATTCCTGTATTTTGATTTATATGTGGCAGTTCCACGTGTTCTGTTTCCACTAAAATTGATACATAATATTTTCCACTTGGAACTTGTGATATCGTTGCCGATTTTATCTGTCCGATAAAATTTCTATGCAGTTTTGCTTTTACTCCTTTTAATTTAGGCAGTTTTACTCTATTGCACCCGAAATCTACTGTTATATTGCCATTCGTAAAATTTGTTGTATATGACTTATGATTATCGTGTTTACTCTTAAACTTCGGATAACCTGCGTGTTCCTTGAAAAACTTCTGGTATGCAGCATCCATGTTGTAAATCGCATTTGTCAGAGCAAATTTATCCACTTCTTTCAGCCATTCATACTCTTTCTTTAATTGTCTATTGCAATAATTGTTACAGTCGGTTTTACTAACTGATTTTTTCTCTTTCTCATATACTTCTTTCCGGTATGCCAGTGTCTGATTATATACAAAACGGCAACAGCCAAATGTTTTTGCAATCTGTATTTTCTGCTCATTATTAGGGTATATTCTGTATTTATATGCCTTTAACATCCACTGTCACCTTCTTTCTCAACCTTGATTTCCTATATATCTCTTCAGCATTTCTTCCGATACATTTCCTACACTACAGGCAAAATATCCATCTGTCCAAAAGGTATGTTCTTTCCAGAATTGTTTTCGTAAATATGGGGGATATCTTTTCCATATATGGTATGTTGTATAGTTCTTCATCAGGTTTACAATCTTACTAATAGACATTGTTGGTTCTGTCTCTATCATGTAATGAATATGGTCTTTATCTGTTTCCATATATCTGATAATAACACTGTGTCTTTGGCATATCTCATATGAAAACTGCTTTATATCATCTGATATCTGCCTCGAAACCAGTAATTTCTTCCTATATTTGCAGACGAAAATAATGTGATATTGTAATAAGTATTTGTGTCTGTTTTTAGATTTCCAGGTTCCCATGCCATGAGTATACTATAACTTCTGATTTTTGGCTACCTTAACCCACCGTCTAAAGCCAGTGGGATTGCGATAGCCTTATTTCAAAGCAAAACCGCCGCAGCCACCAGAAACTTCTTTCTGATGACCACAGCGGTTTATTTGCTGCATTTTTAAGATACTGTTTTTGTTATTTCACTCTTGTCAGATTCATTCGTTTCAGATAGCTCTGCGTCTCTGCCACAACCACTCCGCTCAGGGAGAGCAGTGCGATCAGGTTCGGGATCGCCATCAGTGCGTTGAAGATATCGGCGATCACCCATACTGCAGATACTGTGAAGTACGGTCCGATAAAGACTGCTGCTATGTACAGCCAGCGGAAGATCTTCAGGGCTGTTTTGTTGCTGCCGGAAAGATATGCCAGACATCTCTCACTGTAGTAGTCCCATCCGAGGATGGTAGTAAATGCAAAGAATACCAGACACATCATCAGCAGAAATGCACTGATCTGCGGTGCAAACGGAAGTCCCTGCTGGAATGCGTTGGTGGTAACTGCCACACCTTCCAGTCCGATGTTCCAAGAACCAGTGAGCACGATGGAAAGTCCGGTCATGGTACATACAACGATCGTATCGATAAAGGTACCGGTCATGGTAACCAGTCCCTGACGTGCCGGTTCTTTTGTCTGAGCGGCTGCTGCTGCGATCGGGGCACTACCAAGTCCTGCCTCGTTTGAGAAGATACCTCTTGCGATACCTTTCTGCATTGCCACAATGATCGCTCCAAGTGCTCCGCCGGCTGCTGCACGCATACCAAAGGCACTGGATACAATCTCTACGATCGCTGCCGGGATTTTATTAGCGTTTAAGATCAGAAGCAGCAAAGAAATCGCAATGTATATAACTGCCATGAACGGCACAATGATCTCAGATACTTTTGCAATACGTTTCAATCCTCCGATAACAACCAGACCAACACAGACAGTCAGGATCAATCCTGAGATCACAACTGCAAGCGTATAATCTCTTCCCAGCAGATGGATCACATTCTGTGCGTTCGGATCAAAGAAGTTACCTACGGCACTTGTGATACCATTTACCTGTGTAAAAGTTCCGATACCAAACAGACCTACACCCATTCCGAAAAATGCAAAAATCTTTGCCAGCCAGGTCCATTTTTTACCCATACCATTTTCGATATAGTAAAACGGGCCGCCAAGGATATGACCATGTTTGTCCGTTGTACGGTATTTGATAGCGAGAAGACCTTCGGAATATTTCGTTGCCATACCAAACAGGGCTGCAATTTCCATCCAGAATAACGCTCCCGGTCCTCCGGCTACGATCGCGGTTGCCACACCAACGATATTTCCGGTACCGATGGTTGCGGAAAGTGCAGTACATAACGCTCCGAAACTTGTAACTTCTCCGTGACCGCTCTCTTCATTTTCAAACATGTACTTGAGTGCTTTTGGAAGTTTTGTGATTTGGATACCTTTCAGACGAATGGTAAGATAAATACCAGTCAAAAGAATTGCTACGATCAGTGGGACACCCCATACCAGATCATCAACGTGCTGCAAAAAATTGTTTACTGCTTCGAACATTACTCTCTCTCCAATCTTGATTATTTATTGGCTGCTGCCAGAACACCCTCACAAAATCTGCCCCGTGACTATTTTCCATGTTGTCTGATACTGACACGGATCGATTCTTTGGGCTGTCCGAAAACAACAAAAGAGCTGATCATACAATCAGCCCTCCAAAGAGTAGAACATATTTAGACTTTTCTCTGTCCTTTTGCCTGAGAGATAAGCAGCAGATCTGCTGCCGTACACCTTCGGCGCCCGTTCTATGAGACTCTCCAGAGTACGCTGTGACTTTCTTCGACACAACGTGTTTCTATTTTAGCATACCTGAAGAGCCTCTGCAAGAAAAATTTATTCTTTTTTAATAATTCCATATATTTTTACAAGTTCCATCAGGATTTCCACGCTCTTATCCATTCCCTCAACTGTTATATGTTCATACGGTCCATGGAATGCATAGCCGCCGGTTCCGAGATTCGGGCACGGCAGTCCCATAAAACTCAGTCTTGCCCCATCCGTACCGCCGCGGATCGGCTGAATTTTCGGCACAATACCCACGTTCTCACAGGCTTTTTTCGCATTCTCGATCAAATGATAACAAGGACGGATCTTCTCTGCCATGTTTCGATATTGTTCTTTGATCTGAAGATCAACCGTTCCCTCACCGTATTTCTGATTCATGACATCTGCGATTTCTTTCAGTTTCTGCTGTTTCTGTGCAAACTTGTCCGCATCGTGGTCACGCACAATGTAGATAAGTTCTGCCCTTTCGCAGCTTCCGCTGATTTTGATCAGATGATAAAATCCTTCGTACCCTTCGGTCTGTTCCGGTGTCTCTTCCACCGGCAGCATCATCTGGATCTCACATCCGACAGCTCCTGCATTGACCATGATGCCTTTGGCACTGCCCGGATGCACGTTGACCCCCTGAATCTTAAAAACAGCTTCGCAGGCATTGAAATTTTCGTATTCGATCTCGCCTTCCGCACCGCCGTCCACGGTATAGGCAAAATCTGCTGCAAATCCCTCTACATCAAAATGATCTGCCCCTCTGCCAATCTCTTCGTCTGGCGTAAATGCAAGACAGATCTTCCCATGCGGCACATCACTTCGCAGAACGTATTCTGCCATCGTCATAATTTCTGCAATACCTGCTTTGTCATCTGCTCCGAGGATCGTCGTTCCGTCTGACGTGATCAGCGTACGTCCCTTCAGATTTTTCAGATGTGGAAAAAGTACGGTATCTAAAACTCTGCCGCCTTCATCAAAAACAAGATTCTGTCCGTCGTAATTTTCATGAAGAACCGGATGGATCGGATTTTCCGTAAATTCTGAAACGGTGTCCATATGTGCGATAAATCCAAGAGATGGACTGTTCTCATAACCTTCCGTTGCCGGAATTGTTCCATAGACATAGCATTTTCCGTCAACGGCTGCATCCTCGATGCCCAGTTCCTTCATTTCTCCCACCAGACGCTCTGCCAGTTTAAACTGACAGGAACTGCTCGGTGTTTCCATATTTTCTTCGCTGCTCGGTGTTTTTACTTTGACATATTCCAATAATCTTTCATATGCACGCATGATTTCTGCCTCCTGATCCTTTCTCAGATACCAGAAGCCGGAATTCTTCCGACCATGGTATCTTTTCTTATCAGATATTATAGTCCTCTTTGACAGCCAGGGCAACTTGAATTTATAACTGAGGTCTGTCATTTAATTCATATGCGAGACTGCTGCTCTTCTTTAACACTTCCTGCTTTTTATTCCAGATCCAGTCACGCCGTTCACTCTGATCACTGCCCTGCACTTTTTCTGCCTGACTTAAAATTTCTTCGTACTCGTCATATAATTCTTTCGCATAAATATCACAGGAAATGGCTTTTTCCATATTGATAAAGCTTTCTTCATAATTTTCTTTTTCCAAAGCACCATATGCCAGATATTGATAAACTTCTGCCAGATGTGTATTGTGCGTGAGGATCTGCTCTGCCGCCGAAGTTGCTTCCTCTGCACTCCGACTTCCTTCCATCACCGCAAGCTGTGCCGGCGTATAAGCACCATAAAAACTCAGTGCTTTCTGATGTTCTCCGACATAATCGAGCAGGAACGGTATGCAGAAATAAATACAGCCCACACTTATAACTGTCAGAAAAATACAGTCTTCGATTTTTGTCTTTTTCTTTAAACTACCCTCTGCTTTACCGTAATCCAGACACAGAAGTCCCAAAAGCCCGATCGCAGTAAACTGCAGATCAAAATCAACCAGCATATGCAGCATGATAAGAAGCAAAATCTGTTTCTGCATACTGCTCTGACTGCCTTTTAAGAGCTGACGCAGCATCACAGCCGCAAACAGAACAGCCGGAAGAATACCCAGATCCAACGCAGCCTGTAACCAGTCGTTATGCACAAAGAGCGTCTTATAAACTCCGGTCTGCATCCGTCCTTGAACATAAGCATAGCCATGGTAACCCATTCCAAACGGATACTTTGCGATCATTTTTAATGCATCCAGATCATAAAGAATACGTCCTTTCCAGGTACTGGAATAGCGGAACACTGTGAAAATCCTGCCGATATTCTGCTCACCTGCCCCGTTTGTCACAACCATAACAACTGCAAGTAGTGCAAACACAGCGACAATGCAAAAAATCCCGTATTTCTTTGCTTTTTGTGACGACAGATACCGGATAAACCAGATCAGATATCCGAAAAACAGAAGCATCACGCCGCGGCTCCCAGTCAGAAGCAATCCTGCCAAAAGTACAATTCCTTCCAGAATCTGCATTTTGTCTCTTTTGATGCCCGATTCCTGTTCTCTGCTTTTGTTTTTCGATCCATCGATTGCAGATCACAACCAATCCTGCCAGCAGATAGAGTGCACAGGTATTAGAATACTGGAAAAATCCGCCAAGACGCCCGGCCTGCCAGAGCTGCTCTTTCAGAGCCGAAAATGGCAGTGCCAAAATCCCACCAAGTACCATAAAGCAGCCGATGTGTGCGATATAGCCTGTTGCTTTCTGTCTGGTTTCATCCGAAAACTGCATGAAAAACAGATAGCCAAGAGGCAGTGGCAGCATTTTGATCACGCCCACAAAAGCCATTGCCCGATCGATTGCATAAAAACAGGTAATACCGAACCATAAAAACACAGACAGCAACACTACCAGCTGTTTTTTCCCTTTGATCTGAAACGAATATTTTACGCGGCAGACGATAAGCAGTATACCAAGCACTGCCGCAAGCATCGCTCCTGAAAATTCATAAAATCCTCCATACAAAAATGCAGAAAGAAGAAGCACTGTAAAAACAGCTGCCTCTTCTTTCGTTCTTTTATATGGACTGCTCTTCCATTGTATTTGATTTTTTGTCTTTTTCTTTGAATTTTGCTGTGCCATATAAAATCCTCCGTAACGGCTTCGCCCTGTGCAAAACCGTTACGATCCTGTTATTATTTTTTAATTTTTACCGAACTGCTCTGTCCTTTTTTGCGGAACAGTTTCTGGTAATTTTTGAGTTTCTTTGCCGGAACCTTGATCGTCGCTTTTTTGTTAATGCCCTTGAGTGCCTTTGCTTTGACGGTCTTCAGTTTCGTGCTTTTTACGGTAATGTTTTTCAGGTTTTTGCAGTCCTTAAACGCTGCTTTTCCGATACTTTTCACATTCGCTCCGACGGTTACCTTTTTCAGTTTCTTGCATCCGGCAAATGCCTGATCCTGGATTGCGGTAACGTTCGCTCCGATCACAACCGTCTGTACATCGCTTCCTTTGAGGGCATTTTTTGCGATCTGTACAACTTTGTAAGTTTTCTTATTGATCTGAACCGTCTTTGGAATATTGACTTTTTTCGTTTTGCCGTTGATCACTCCGACAAATGCCACCGTAGATGCGGACAGTACCTTATATTTCTGTCCCTTTACTTCTTTTACCGTACCGACTGCAAGAGTTCCGTCCGTGTTCTGGTTTCCATTGTTTGTATTCTGGTTCCCGTTGTTGCCCTGGTTTCCACCATTTGTGCCGTTGCTGTTTCCCTTATCTCCGTTATCGTCTTTATGATCATCATCCTGATCATTTCCTGCACCTGCCCGAACTTCCACATCATAATATGCATATTTTGCTTTTGTTCCGGCTGCATTGACTACTTTTGTCAGAATCATCATCGTACCGGATTTTGTCATTCCTGCGAACGGCGTAAAGGCACCTGCATAGGCGATCCACTGATTATCCGGTACCAGTTCTGTCTGATAATCATATTTACTCTGAAAATTCTGCTCTGTCATCACACAATAGAACAATTTCGCAGTGCTGTCACCATATTCCAGCGTTACAGTCGTTGATGGTGTCGCCGGATATCCCGTCATAGAAATACCTGCCGCTTCAAAACCTTCTTCGACTCTCTGCTTGCTTCGAAGCAGGACTGCATGGCGATCCCCCGCCTGACGGATACAGTAGCTGTATTCTTCTCCTTCTGTCAGAGACTTCATATCTTCTGCTGTTAGCAGATACTTCTGGGTTCCTTTCGGGATTGAGATCTCTAATACCGTCCTGATCTCATTTTTATGATGGAACTCCAGAACAACATCCTGATCTTTCGTGTAGTTTCCAACATAAAATACACCGTTGGAAGTGTTGCCTGTCTGATTTCCCGGCTGATACTCCATGTCCACATAAACCGGAAACAGACCATTTAGATTCTTCGTTCCAGGAGCCTCATAAGTTTTGCCATTGACCGAAATTTCTGTAATGGAAAAATATCCGTTTTCACTTCCAAGACTTTCTATATCTGCTCTTGTAACCTCAAAATACTTCTGCTTTTTCACGCCGGAAGCATCCTCCTGCACCTTGCAGTTCAGTTCCTTACGATTCCCATTATCATCCGCTTTGACAGTCACGCTTACCGTATCGCCGGCATTTGCAATATCATCTGCAATATAGACACAGTTTGTCTGAGAGAAAGCATCCAGCTGGCGTGCATATAAAACCGGTCTCTGGAAGCTGATATTGAGACCTTTTGCCAGGTTTTCATTTGCGATGACAACAGATCCCGTACCATATTTTGCTTCGTACTCAGACAGATCAAGGGAACAGAGAAATCTCTTTTCGCCAGATTTTGTATTGATCACATAAAAAATACCGTCATTGGCTACTTCATAACCATTTTCTTTGCTGTAAGTTCCAACGATCGTATCATTATAACTTACATTTCCATCAGTAAAATCATAACTTCTCTCTGCAAAGTACGGTTTTACATATTTTGCAACTTCATCATTCAGATTTAAGCCATATACATAAGCTGCCACATAATTTCCATGTTTGTCTGTATGGATTTCTTTGTCATTACCATATAAATTGGATTCATTGGAAGCATTTCCCTGTGAAGCTTCCGAATCCATCATGCCAAGAATGATCGGCTTGTCGGTGGAAATCACTGCATTCTTGATCACTGTTTTACAACCGCTTTCTGTCTCAAGAACCATATTATAAGTTCCGTTCGGGATTGCCTCTTCAATGATCGCTCCGTTCTGGAAACCTGCCATGATTCCGTAAGTATACTGCGTGTTGTAAACATCACTGTCTCCGTTTTCATCAAATGGCATTTTCTTTGCCGGATAACGGTCATCCTGCACTCTTCCGGAATCTGTATCCTGATAAATCTGCATAATTTTTGTATTCAGACCATACTGTTTGCTGTCTTTTCCGTCTGCATTAACAAGATAAGATTTCTTGATCGTCTGATCTTCTTTTTCGCAGAATGCAGAAACCCAGTAAGCAGTCACCTGTGCATTTCCTGTGATGCTGGAAGTGTAGATCGGATTTTTTGTATTTTCAACTTTGACTTCTTTTGAACCCTTTGTTGTAAAATAATCTTCCTTTTTCAGTGTGATACTCAGACCGCCAACGGTTTTGCTGCCAGATTTGCCCGGATAGGTCAGTGAAACCTCTTTTGTTCCGCTCACATCATCCAAAATCGGAACGGAAATTTCATAATAGTCATAATCATCTTTGCCATATAAAGTATAATCCTGTGCTACCTCGCCGACCGCATATTCTTTCCCGCCAATCGTTGCTTTAAATGCATCCGCCTCCTGGCTCTGCAGAGAATCAGCGGATGTCCTCAGATACAGTTTTACCTCATATCCATCGTACAGATGATCGTAATCCCCTGTTTTCTTGCAAGATCCTAAATAATACGTGTCATACAGACTTTTCAGCTGATCGCCGTCTGCTTCCTGGGTCTGTGCAGTTTCTTCTGCGGATGCTGCCATAACATTTCCTGCCATAGAAGGCGGAAGCAGGATCTGCAGAAGAAGTGCCAGTACCAGTAAGAATGCTGTTTTCTTCATTGTGTTGCCCTCCCTTGTTTTTTATATTTATTATAATCTGACTCACATATAAAAATCAACGCTTATATTGGTAATTTTTACAAATTATTGTCTGTTTTTAAAATTTACAGTGGTAGTTTTTTTTGTTTTCGACTATAATAGACAGGAAAATATATTTGAAGCGATACAGCGTTATCACTGTATCAGAATGGAGGACAAAATGGAAATCGTATGCTTAGACCTGGAAGGTGTACTGGTACCGGAAATCTGGATTGCTTTTGCAGAAGAAACAGGCATCCCGGAATTAAAGAAAACCACTAGGGACGAACCGGACTACGATAAACTGATGAAATACCGTCTTAATATTTTAAAAAAACATAATCTGGGACTGAAAGAAATCCAGGAAACCATCGCCAAAATCGATCCGCTCCCGGGAGCAAAAGAATTTCTGGACAAATTAAGAGAACTGACACAGGTTATCATTATCAGCGATACTTTCTCACAGTTTGCAGGTCCGCTGATGAAAAAACTGGGTTATCCGACTATTTTCTGCAACTCTCTTGTCGTTGCTGACAACGGAGAAATCGTTGATTTCAAAATGCGTTGTGAGAAATCCAAATACACAACCGTCAAAGCTCTACAGTCCATCGGCTACGATACGATCGCAAGCGGCGACAGCCATAACGACCTTGGCATGATCCAGGCAAGCAAAGCAGGCTTTTTATTCAGAAGTACTGATGCGATCAAAGCAGAATATCCACAGTTTCCAGCATTTGAGACCTATGATGAACTTTATGATGCAATTAAGAAAGTGATCGAGGGATAAGGCCGAGGTTTGGGTAAATGTGCAAATGAACAGCCATAGTTTTTAAAAACACTTCATATCATATTTTACCTGACGGAACTCGGTTACAGCCTGCAGCCAATTTGGGATGCGATGAAAACCTGGAGCGAAAATTATAAAGAACTGGTTCAGAAGGGATAAATAAAGATGCTCCTTTTCAGGAAGACAAGCAAAGCAAACTTGTGACCTGAGAAGGAGCACATTTTTTTATAAAAAAAATGCAAGTCAAACGCACGTGAGACTTGATATGTTATTCTGATCCGTTTTGCTGACATTTATCTAACAGAATCGTTTTGCATCTCGCAGAGCGTTTATTTTGAGCAACAAAAAAAGCGGGTGATGGGAATCGAACCCACGTATCCAGCTTGGAAGGCTGGTGTTCTACCATTGAACTACACCCGCATCTCTCAATGCACTTCCTATAATAGCATAGCTTTCACAGAAATGCAAGAGAAATTTTTTGTTTTTTTAAACTTTTTTTGTAATCCTTCTTTTGTCACTTTGGACATTTGGGATAGCAGAATGTAAGTTTTTCTCTCGTTAAATTCTTGACACAGCGATTGGAAAAGGCTAGGATATCCTGTATACCTTATAACTATTTTCATTCTATGTGAACTACCCATTGTCTAAAGCCAATGGGCTTCCTGCTTCGCAGACCTCGCAACCTACTATCTCCACAGGCGTTAATTCGGACAGTCCCTGTCCTATATTGTTATTCCTTTTATGCTATTCGTCTTAATCCTTCTTCCAGTATATTCTTTGCTGCGTTGATATCCCTGTCATGATTTGTTCCACAAACAGGACATGTCCATTCCCTTACTGATAGATTTTTTGTCTCTGTATTTTGGTATCCACAGGCTGAACACAGCTGACTACTGGCATAGAATGTATCTATTTTGACATATTTCCTACCATTCCACTTTGCCTTATATTCTAACTGTCTTGTCAGCTCATACCATGATACATCACTTATAGACTTTGCCAAACGGTGATTTTTTACCATGTTTTTTATCTGCAAATCTTCCGAAACTATCACTTGGTTTTCGCTGATAATCTCATGCGACATCTTGTGCAGATAATCTTTTCTGGTATTTGTTATTTTTTCATGGCATAATGCTATCTTTTTCTTTGTTTTGTAGTAATTTTGACTTCCTTTCTCTTTATGGGCTAACTGCCTTTGCAGTTTCACCAGTTTCTTTTCGTATTTTCTGATGATTTTGGGATTTTCGTATTTCTTTCCAGAAGAAGTAATACATAACTCCTTAATACCTAAATCTATTCCTGTATTTTGATTTATATGTGGCAGTTCCACGTGTTCTGTTTCCACTAAAATTGATACATAATATTTTCCACTCGGAACTTGTGATATCGTTGCCGATTTTATCTGTCCGATAAAATTTCTATGCAGTTTTGCTTTTACTCCTTTTAATTTAGGCAGTTTTACTCTATTGCACCCGAAATCTACTGTTATATTGCCATTCGTAAAATTTGTTGTATATGACTTATGATTATCGTGTTTACTCTTAAACTTCGGATAACCTGCGTGTTCCTTGAAAAACTTCTGGTATGCAGCATCCATGTTGTAAATCGCATTTGTCAGAGCAAATTTATCCACTTCTTTCAGCCATTCATACTCTTTCTTTAATTGTCTGTTGCAATAATTGTTACAGTCGGTTTTACTGACTGATTTTTTCTCTTTCTCATATACTTCTTTCCGGTATGCCAGTGTCTGATTATATACAAAACGGCAACAGCCAAATGTTTTTGCGATCTGTATTTTCTGCTCATTATTTGGATATATTCTATATTTATATGCCTTTAACATCCACTGTCACCTTCTTTCTCAACCTTGATTTTCTATATATCTCTTCAGCATTTCTTCCGATACATTTCCTACACTACAGGCAAAATATCCATCTGTCCAAAAGGTATGTTCTTTCCAAAATTGTTTTCGTAAATATTGGGGATAACTTTTTTATATATGGTATGTTGTATAGCTCTTCATCAGGTTTACAATCTTACTAATAGACATTGTCGGTTCTGTCTCTATCATATAGTGAATGTGGCCTTTATCTGTTTCCATATATCTTATTATTACACTGTGTCTCTGACATATCTCATACGAAAACTGTTTTATATCATCTGATATCTGTCTCGAAACCAGTAATTTCTTCCTATATTTACAGACAAAAATAATGTGATATTGTAATAGGTATTTGTGTCTGTTTTTAGATTTTCAGGTTCCCATGCCATGAGTATACTATAATTTCTGATTTTTGCCTACCTTAACCCACCGTCTAAAGCCAGTGGGATTGCGGTAGCCTTATTTCAAAAGGAGTCATAAAAGCAAAGAAATCCGGAAAAGTAACGATTACCGTGAAATCCGGAAGTAAGAAAGTTAAGATTAAAGTAACTGTAAAATAAAAATTGACCGTTGTTTTCCTGGCAGGTGTAAGAAATGGAAATGTCAGGTGTTTTAAAATACTGTTTACAAATAAACAGTATTGCATGTGCAAATGAACGAATTCCCCGAAGAGCACGTAAAAGTGCCTTCTTGGGAATTGTTCATTTTGCACATTGCTGTACGTTTTTGAACGGCCATAGTTTTTAAAAACACTTCATATCATATTTTACACGCTGGCAGGAAACAGCCTTCCACACCGCCAGTGTACGCAAACAAGTTTTAAAACCAAAGCCTTCCGCATCAACTTTCTTGTGTACAAAACAAAAAAGACAGAGGCACAGTGACGGAAATTTACTACCGTTACAGTGTCTCTGTTTTTTCGTGTTTTGTAATTTGGCCTGAAAGGACTGTTCCGCTTAAGCGACCCCCGGCAAGCCAGGAGCTTTTAACAATGTGCAGACGAACTACATTGTAAAACATGGTGCGTAAAATAATACAGCCATGATGAATTCGAAAACAAATCGCTCTGACGGTAGCAAGGCTTCCGTCGTGAGGTTTGCGATGCTGCCGCCCCAAGGAGCCGCTGTCTGAGCCTCGAAGAGGCGAGTTTAGGCGAAGGGCGGCTAACCGGCGAGCGAACCGAACAGGAAACGCAGCGTGTCAGGAGATTGTTTTCGAATCATCATGGCGTTATATTTTACATATAAGTTTTCTTAATGCCCATCTTCTTGCCCTTCGGACAAGAAGCATCCCTCGCTCTAAAGAGCTCGGTCAATTCTTATTTTTCTGCTGTCTGCACTGGCCTTTGAAAAATCTGTCACATTTCCGAGAGTTCACAGTAATGTGCATAAATCCCGCCTTTTTTCAGCAGTTCTTCATGTGTTCCGCTCTCTGCGATCCCATTATCGGCAACAACAAGAATCTGATCTGCCCCGCGGATCGTGGAAAGGCGGTGTGCGATCGTGATTGTGGTGCGGTTCTTTGCCAGTTCTTCGAGACTTTTCTGAATCCATCGTTCGCTCTCATTATCCAGTGCACTTGTTGCCTCATCTAAAATAAGGATCGGCGGATTTTTCAGGAAAACTCTGGCGATGGAAATTCTCTGTTTCTGCCCTCCTGAGAGGCGTGTTCCGCGTTCACCGACGTAGCTGTCGTATCCATCCGGCAGTGACATGATAAAATCGTGAATATTTGCTTTTTTCGCTGCATCGACGATCTCTTCCATGGAGGCCTCTGGTTTTCCGTAAGCGATATTATCCCGGATCGTTCCGCAGAACAGATAGACATCCTGCTGCACCAGTCCGATCTGATTTCGCAGACTTTCAAGTGTCAGTCCTCTGACATCTTTTCCGTCAATCGTGATTTTTCCTTCCGTCACATCGTAAAAACGTGGAAGCAACGAACAGATCGTGGTCTTACCACTTCCGGACGGTCCGACCAGTGCGATCGATCTGCCTGCCGGAATCCGAAAGCTGACATGAGACAGTACCGGTGTCTCATCATCCTGATAATGAAAGGAAACATTTTCATAAGATACATCACCGCATACATTGGTCAGTGGTTTTGCATCTTCGGCATCCTGAATATCCGGTTCTGTCTCGATCACATCGAGAAATCTGCGAAATCCGGACAGGCCTTTCTGCATCATTTCTGTCAGCTCAACCAGGATCTGGATTGGGCTGATGAAGATTCCGATGTACAGAGCATACATGGCAAGATCTGCTGCTTCCATTTTTCCGTGTGCGATCAGCCATCCGCCAAAGACCAGGGTCACCAGATACATCAGTCCCTGGAAAAACAGGTTGCTGCTCATAAAACTTCCCATACAACGATAGTTCGCATCTTTGGATACCAGAAATCCTTCATTGCTCTTCTGAAATTTCTTCCGCTCAATCTCCTCATTTGCAAAAGACTGTACGACACGGATCCCGGAAAGGGTATCCTGAAGCCTCGCATTGATATCTCCGATCTTGCGTCGGTTATCCATGAACGTTGCCTGCATACGGCGATTCTGACACAAAGAAAAGATCAGCATCAGCACAACCAGAAACAGAAGCGGCACTGCCAGTCTCCAGTTGATAAAAAATAAGAAGATAAAGGCTCCGACAATCTTAATCAGTGAAATGAACAGATTTTCCGGTCCGTGATGTGCCAGCTCAGAAATGTCAAACAGATCTGATACGAGTTTGCTCATCATCTGACCGGAATTATGCTGATTATAATAAGAGAACGACAGTTTTTCATAATGCTCAAACAATTCCTGGCGCATATCCCGCTCCATCCTTGCTCCCATCATATGCCCCTGACACGTCACATAATACTTGCACAACGCCTGTATTGCATACATAAGCAGCAATCCTGCCCCGATAGGAAGCAGTGCCTGTAAGATCACAGCTGCATCTTTTAAAAACAGTGTTTTTGTCAGACTGCGAAGGATCTGCGGAAATGCCAGATCCACAAAACTGATAATCGCTGCACACAGCAAATCCAGAAAAAACACACCTTTGTAAGGTGCATAATATTTCACAAACTTTTTCAGTGTCTCCACTTTTCTTACCTTCTTTCGTTATTATGATTGAACCAAATCAAGGAAGTCCCCTGCTTCAATTGCGAATATCCGCTTGACACGTAAGACTTGGCACGCGATTCTGTTCAGCTTTGCTGACATTTACCCAACAAAATCGCCGCATGCCTATTGTAGCATGCGACGATTCTCGTTACAACTTGAACTTCTGTTATTCAAGAGATTCTTTTATTTACTTTACTTTCGCTACTTTATTATAAGTTGCCTTTTTGCTGATTTTTGCTTTCTGAAGGTTCTTTTTCAGTGCTCTCAGCGTTTTGGATTTCATCTTCTTAGGAACTGTAACTTTCATCTTAGAAGAAGTACCCTTGAATGCATTCTTGCCAACTTTCACGATCTTTGTTCCCTTGAAAGTTACGCTTGACAGCTTGCTCGCTTTACTGAATGCATTGGAGCCAATGCTCTTGACGTTGTTTCCAATCACGATGCTCTTCAGTTTCTTGTTGTTCTTGAAAGCATTCTTACCGATCGTGGTTACTTTGAAGCTGTAATTTCCAACTTTTACTGTATCCTGGATCGTAACTTTTGTTTTCTTCGTTGCTTTCAGTTTCACTGCAGAAACCGTTCCGTTTACTGCATCAGCTTTCGTTACTTTGTAAGTAACGCCTTTTACTGTAGTGGTTGTTCCAACTGCCGGAACCTGTGGTGCCGGATTATTGTTTCCGTTGTTGTTATTGTTATCATCTTTCTTGACAAGAGCTGCTTTTGCATCGCTGACTGCTTTCAGTGCTGCGTTTACTTCTGCCTCAGTAGCATCCTTATTCTCCAGAACTTTCTTAGCTTCTGCCAGTGCTGCTTTCAGTTTGCCTGCACTCTCAGCTGTGTAATCTGCTTCTTTGAATGATTCTGCTTCTTTGACTGCCTTGTTCAGCTCTTCGACTTTTTCTGCCGGTGCAGGGGTCGGAGTCGGTATCGGATCAATATCTTTTGATTTTACCGTGATGGTAACTTTGCCTGTTACACCGCTTCCGTCTTTTGCAGTTGCAATGATATCTGCACTTCCAACACCAATTGCTTTGATCAGACCACTTTCGTTTACTGTTACTGCACTTTCATTTGAGCTTGTCCATGTAACTTCTTTGTTGTCTGCATTTTCCGGTAATACAGCTGCAGCTGCCTGAGCAGTACCGCCGATCTCCAGTTCTTTCTTATCTGCTGTTACGCTGATGCTTGCTACTTTGACCGGCTCCGGATCTGGAGTAACCTGTTTTGCTTTTACCGTGATCACAAGTTCTCCTGATACTCCGCTTCCATCTTTTGCTGTTGCTTTGATGGTTGCCGTTCCGGCTGCTTTTGCTGTGATCAGACCTGCTTCGCTTACGTTTGCCACTGTTTCATCTGAACTTGCCCAGGTCACTTCTTTGTTGTCTGCATTTTCCGGTAATACAGCTGCAGCTGCCTGCATCGTATCACCGACGGTCAGTTCTGTCTTATCTGCTGTTACGCTGATGCTTGCTACTTTGACCGGCTGCGGATCTGGAGTTTCACTCTGGAATGTGAATTTTGCATCTGCCCACAGTGCGTGATCGTTGTAATCTGCATCGCCTTCTTCTACGATCAGACGCAGATCTTTTACTTTGGATACATCGATATCTACGAGGTAGGACTGTCCGTTGGAGATCACATGGTCTTTGCGGTACAGCTCTTTGCCATCACCTTTGATCACATAGTTTACATCTGCTTTGTTTCCAAGTGTCTGGTCTGCACTGATACCGATGCGTGCGGTAAATCTGCTTACGCCCTTGCCTTCCAGGTTAACGCCCAGTTCTGCCGGTGCATGCATAGCCACACCTTTGTCAAAGCTCTGTTTTGTGCCTTCTACATAGACTGCTATCGGATTTCCGCATCCGCAGGCATCTCTTGTGTTTTCGAAGTATCCGCCCTGGTCAACGGTCCAGTCCATATCGGATACATACAGTTCATCCTGAACCTTGAAATTGATCGTATAAGTCTTTTCTACACCAAACGGAGAAACGGCTTTGATGGTTGCTGTGCCAGGAACTGCTGCTGCCTGTGTAATAGTTACATTAACATCATTTGATTTTTTGATCACTTCTACCTGAGGAACCTTTCCTTCTTCGTAGCTTCCTCTTAAAAGTGTATAAGTGTACTCATTCTGTCCGTCACTGAAGTTGTCCAGTTCTTTGCCGTTTACTTTGATTCCGGTCAGCGGCATTCCGGATTTCACGTCTTCGTTGCTCTTTGCCATCTTTTCTTCATCTGATGTCTGTTTTGTCAGAGGAAGGATGCTGAATGTCTGTGTATAAGTCTTTCCTGCGGAAATAATGTATTTGCTCAGCGGAGCCGGACCACAGCTTGCATTTCCAAGTCCGCGCTGCATCAGATCTACTGTCAGGATTGTATTTTCCTGTACAGGTACCTGATATGGATGACGGTAAGATGCCAGATCTTCTGCTTTGTAGTGCAGTGCTCCGGATTCCATTTCGCTGTCAGAAGATACCAGGATACCTGTTCCGTCTTCTGCTGTCAGTGCTGTCCATCTTACACCTGTGTGGTTTCCGTTTTCCTGAGGTTTTACATATTTTTTTTCAAACTGTTCGGTTACGGTGCTGTTGTATATACCAAGTTTTGCACCAGTGTTGCGGTCAACATAGTTTGCCTGCGGACCATTTCCGTAGTATGTCAGCTTCTCGTAATCTTTTGCAACTGTCATCTTCATACCGATTCTTGCAATATTTCCTGCAGAAGCACTCGGTGTAACCGTATTGGTTACTACGATCTCACCATTGCCATAGATCATGTAATCAATGCTGTTCGGTGTATTTACTTCAGGAATGCTTCCTGATACATGAATGTTGACTACTTTGTCTTTCTTATCTACAGTGATGCCGTTCTCATCCAGCGTGAAGTTCTGTGCTGCATTCTTCATCGCTGTGGAGAAGGATGGGTCGTTGCTGACCGGTGCACGGTAGTAGTTCGGAACCGGTCCGTTCTCCAGCAGGGTCTTGCCGTCTACTTTGTAGCTGGTGATGTAACCCTGTGCTTTGTCAATCACAACTTCAAATGCTTTGCCGTTTGTTTTGGATGTCTTTCCGGTAACAGTGATCGCATCATCGCTCTCTGCTACGTTTACTTTATCCATGTCAGATGCACTGATCGTTGGCTGTGCTTTTTCCGGAGTGTAAGCAAGATCAAATTCTTCAAATGCAATCTCATTACCTTCATGTCCGTAATAATCGCCTGCCCACGCAGCATCTTCTTTCAGTGTTACGGAGAGTGTCAGTGTATAGTCAGAACCTGCTGTCGCACTTACTTTCGGGAAGTTTGCCAGTGTTACGGTAGCTTCTGCCTGCGGTGCGATGTTCTTCTGCTCCTCGCTAAGCTGACCGCTTCCGATCACTTTGTTATCTTCTTTTAATGTCCAGGAGACATTGTATTTGTTCAGGTTGGTGTTCAGGAACTCATTTACAACACGGACTTTGCCGTTTGCTGCTTCACCGTCATCATAGAAGGAAACTTCCTGATGTACTTTCTTGACTTCATACAGTTCTGCGGAAGGTGTGCGGTCTGCATTTAAGATACCGTTTGCACAGAAATCATTATCATTTACCGTCTCGCCCCAGTCTCCGCCGTATGCGAAGTATGTGCTGTCTTTGTAGTTTGTTCCTTCTGACTTAATGGAAGTGGCTCCAAAGTCAATAGAATAAGCTACGTTATCTTTTACTGCGTCCAGATTATCGTTTGTATTCTGGATCTGTTCCTCTGTCATAACACCTTTGATCACGGCTGCACGGTCGATTGCACCGTTGAAGGTTCTTCCGGACTGGTCTGCGGATGCTCCGATGGTGATGTCGATCGGATTGCTGGATGCATCACAGGTTGTTTTGTTGGTTCTTTGTCCTGTTGCAAGCACTTCTCCATCGTAATACAGCTTGTATTCTGTTCCGATATAGGTTGCTGTCAGACGATGCCAGTTGCCATCTGTGAAATCAGCCGGAATATCGGCGGATAAGGTACCTCCACTCCATCCGTCTACAAAGAATTCAAATTTACCATAGCGGTCAATCTGAAGGTTGTAGCCGTCGCTGTCTCCTCTGGAGATAAACGCCTGTGCGGATTTTGTAAAGTTCTCCGATGGTTTTACCCATACATCCAGTGTGATACCGGTTGTGCTGTTGGTTGCCAGTTTTGCACTGTCCGTCGCTGCATAAGTTCCCTGGATCGCTTTTGTATTGTTGCGTCCTTCGGTAACTTTTCCGTCAAATTTCGTTGCAACACCGGTGTTCGGATCTGTGATCGTGTAAGTTGTTGTATTTTCTACTTTTGTAGAAACAGACTGATCGATCCAGTCCCAGATAAATCCACCCTGTGCATTCGGGTAGTTACGGAAAATATCCCAGTACTCTTTGAAGTTACCAAGGGCATTACCCATTGCATGGGCATACTCAGACTGGATATACGGCAGCTTATTGCCAGTATTTGTTACCTGACTCTTGACAGAATCTACACCCCAGTACTGGGAGGAATAGATATCTACCATGGATTTTTTGCGGTCACCCTTTGTATAGCGGTTGTCACGCTCGTATTTACGGATACGGGACGGATCACGCTGCAGGATCCACTGTGTGGAATTATAGAAGCAGTAGTTTTCATCCATATTGTAAGCCTGATAAGTAGCTTCATTACCAAGGGACCAGATCACTACGGATGGATGGTTTTTATCGCGCTCTACCATATTCTGAGTGCGGTCCATAACGGAAGTATTCCAGATCGGATATCCGGACGGGATGTTGCTGCTTGTCGCACCGATGTGGGACTCTGCGTTTGTCTCATCGCAGATATAAATACCCAGCTCATCTGCCAGTCCGTACATATATGGATTGTTCGGATAGTGGCTGGTACGGATCGCATTGACATTGAACTGCTTCATCATCTTCAGGTCGGTTGTGATATCTTCTTTGGAGATTGCACGTCCGTCCTGGTCATCTGTTTCATGACGGTTTGTACCACGGAACATGATCTTTTCACCGTTGATCTGTACCTGTTCCTGACCTGCTTCGTTGATATCTGCTTTGCTGATCTCGCGGAATCCGACTCTCTGAACAGTCGTCTCAATGACATTGCCATTTTCGTCTTTTAACTGAACAAGAAGCATATACAGATTCGGAGTATCTGCAAACCACTTGTCCGGATTGGTTACTTGTTTGCTTCCGCTAAAGGTTTTTCCCTTGTCATCTGCTTTCTCTGCCACATTTTCCTTTGCTGCCGGAACAGTCGCTTCGATCACCATCGGCTCAGACCACACTTTTGTCTTGCCGTCAATCTTATAAAGATCAGCAGATACGGTATATTTCTTGCCTGCTGCTGTATCATCACCGAGATTACGGATATCTGCATCCAGCGTCAGGGTTGCATCTTTATACTTGTCATCCAACTCTGTTTTTACAAACAGGTCACGCATCTCTACTTTTGCTTTAGAGTAAAGATTTACATCACGGAAAATACCGCTCATACGGATAAAGTCCTGGTTCTCCAGGTAACTTCCGGTGGACCAGCGGTAAACTTCCACAGCGATAGTATTTTCACCCTTTTTCAGATAACTTGTAATGTTAAACTCATCCGTTGTGTAGCTGTCTTCGCCGTATCCGACTCTCTGTCCGTTTACATATAAATAGAATGCGGACTCTACACCTTCAAAGGATACGAAAACATCTCTTCCATCCCAGTCTGAAGGAACGGTAAAGGTTCTCTTGTACTGGCCGACACTGTTGTTTACGGTCGGTGCTGTAACGTTTGCTCCAAGGCTGACATTTTCATAGTTCTGCCACGGATATCTCTGGTTTACATAGATCGGCTTTTCGTATTTGAAATTGCCGTCTGCATCCTTGATCGTCTGGATGGAGCTTGGAACTTTGATGTCATCCCAGCCTGAGGTATCCCAGTTCTCCACATAATTTTTTGCATCTGCACCTTTTGCCTGTTTTTCACGTTCTGCCGGTTTCTGGGCAAATTTGAATTTCCAGGTACCGTTCAGGGACTGTTTGTAAGCGGATTCTGATTCATCCACATCCAGAACTGATTTTTCGTTTGTCAAAGCTTTTTCTGCAGACTCATACGGTGTAAAATACGCATGTGCCGGCTCCCGGTTCTCCTCCACTTTATCAATCTGGTCATACCACTCTTCGCCTGCAAAGCTGCTGTCAGCAGCATTTACCGGAAGTGTGAAACTTCCAATGCCGGTCACAAGCTCTCCGCCGATCATAGCACCGGCTAACACTACAGACAAAATTTTCTTTCTCAAATGCATGTACATTCCTCCTTTTATGCATTTTTTCTTTTGCAGCCGTTCCGTTTCCCTTTCAGCTGCAATTTTTTCTTTTTCTTCCTCTCTTTTCGCAGACTTTTTGTCATTTTGAAAATCTCTGCGAAAAATGAATTCCCGCTGTGCGGGACTTCCAGCACCCTCTCGGGATACATGTTAAGTTTATTATAGTACGTTTTTATGTTTTTGTCTATATTATTACTATTTATTTTTATCAAGCGTTCGTTTTTTAGTAATTTTCTACATATTCTCTATCCGTTTATTGTCTATTTCGCCAGTTTCGTTGATTCCATCGGAAACATCCACGCTTCCAGGAAACTGTTTTATCAGCTCTGGAAACTTACGGCACTATGCAAAATGAACGAATTCCCAAGAAGGCACTTTTACGTGCCCTTCTGGGAATTCGTTCATTTGCACATACACTTTTTTCTGTATACAGTTTGTCTATTCGTTTCACAGGAAAGCCGCCTTCATTTTCTCTGCCACTTCCTGCAGTTTCTGTGCTCTTTGTCCGAATATCCGGACAGCGAGATCATTCTGCACCAGTTTTGTCACGCCGCCATCGCACTCCGCTTCCTGTTCCAGGATCTCCCAGATATTCTGCTGCAGTTCTTCGCTGCCGCCGGTCAGAAAGATATTTGCCATATGCGTGTAACCTTCGTACATACCGATGCCTTCCATATCCATCTTTTCCGGCTCATAGCGGGTGTTGTCCCGGTAGATCAGGCTGCCGCTTCGCCAGACGGAAACTTTCGATGCATACTTCCGGTAGCGAAAGCGTTCCCCGGATGCTTTTCGACCGCAGGAAATGATTTCCATCAGAAAGAATCTTGAACTTTCGTCTTCGAGATGGATTTTCATATCACTTTCAAATGCAGACTGTGCATATGGGATCACCGGCTGCGGATAATAACAGAAGACTGCATTTTTTTTCACTTCTGCCGTCACACTCCGGCGTGCCAGTCCTTCTTTCATCTTATGCACTTTATCAAAAGACTGAGAAAGAAATTCCAGATTGCTTCCTTCGGAAATCTGAAAGGTGAACTCCTGAACATCGCCTTCCATGATTCCGGCCGAAGCACACAGCGGCATAATGGAAATTCCGCCATCTTCTTTTGGAAATGGTGTCATAACTTTATAAGGTGCAGTAAAGGAAAGATCTTCCACTATGGTTTTTCCATCCCGGCTTCCGGTGCGGATCGACAGTCTGGATATTTTTCCGAATTTGTTTTCTGTCAAATGTTCGTCCGCCTTTCTTTTTTATTTTTCAAGAATGCTTCTTATATTCTTGCTGTGAAGTAAAGCGGACATTCACAATCCGCTTCTCTGCGTTCAAGTCGAACATTATGCTTACAGATCTTCCAGCAATACACTTTTTTTGATCCATTCTACTACTTTATCCACATTTTCATCCCCGCGGATGTTGGTAAACTGGAATGGACGGTCACCACGCATTTTCTTTGAATCACGTTCCATGACTTCCAGACTTGCTCCGACATATGGTGCGAGGTCGATTTTGTTGATGACAAGCAGATCTGATCTTGTGATACCAGGGCCGCCTTTTCTCGGAATTTTATCTCCTTCTGCGACATCGATCACGAAAATCGTGGCATCTACCAGTTCCGGGCTGAAGGTTGCGGAAAGGTTATCTCCGCCGCTCTCGATAAAGAGCAGTTCAATATCCGGGAAACGCTCCATCATTTCATCAACTGCTTCAAGGTTCATCGAGGCATCTTCACGGATTGCCGTATGCGGGCATCCGCCGGTTTCCACACCGATGATCCGCTCGACTGGAAGAACACTGTTTTTTGCCAGAAACTGTGCGTCTTCCTTTGTATAAATATCATTGGTGATGACACCAATGCTGTAGTCTTTTGCCATTTTTCTTGATAATGCTTCGATAAGTGCTGTTTTTCCGGAACCTACCGGGCCGGCAACTCCAATTTTCACGTATGACATACTTTTTCCTCCTGCTATGACATATACAATCTGGAATACAGTTTTTCGTGCTGAATTCCACGAATATCAAATCCCGGTGCTGACAGGCACAGGTCATCTTCGCTGTAAGTTCGGATCTCTTCCAGAATTTCTGCAAATTCCGGATAACATCCGCTCAAAAGCTGCTGTCCTGCACTCTGACTGAGCGGGATAGTTTTGACACAGTTTGTTACCATTGCGGAAGTCTGTGCATATAAATAATGATACAACGTCTCTTCTTCCTCGATTCCAAGAGCCGCACAGAAAACTCCGTACACAATGCAGTGACTGACCGCTTTTCCCTTTCTTGCGTCCAGATACGCTTCAAAAATTTCTCTGTTTTTCATCGGCATCGTTTCTGCATGCAATTTTTCGATTGTTTTTGCAAAACGGGAACCCATTTTTCTGGACGCTTCCCGCTGTTCAAAAGGAATCCTGGATGCTCCGAGGATTTCTTCCAGCTCATCCAGTCCGTCTGCATCATTTTGATCTGCCAGTTCCCACGCAAGGCGAACTGCCAGCAGATCGGTATAAGCAAGTACGAAACGCAGTTTTTTATGAATATATTCTGCCGCTGTTTTCTCATCGCAGACGCTTCCCTGCTGGATGTAAGTTTCCAGTCCCTGCGAGTGAGAATAGCCTCCGATCGGGAAAAGTGCGTCATTTACCTGCAATAAGAAGAAACGGCGAATTTCCTGTTCTCTGTCCATATCCGTTCCTCTCTTTTTGTGATGCCGGAGCACATTCTGCCCCGGCACCGTAATATCTTTTATATTCTCAGTGATGATGGTTGTGGATCGCTGCGGAAATCCGTCGGTCAAAATCAAGTTTCCGCACGGTTTTTTCTGCTTTTACACCGTGCAGTTTTTCCAGCATCGCCATCATCGGCTCATTGTAAATGGTGATAAAGGTATTTTCTTTATCGCCCCAGAAAAGCGGTGCATGGCGGTTGCCGATCTCGTAGCAGACCTTTGCAACATATTTTTCGTGTCCCGGTGCAAGCGATACTTCGATCACTTCGCACGGCGGTGTGTTGACCACGATCACCACACCGTCTGCATCATAGATCACATCATCCTGAAACAGTCCTCTTGTCAGAATGGAATCATCCATACGGATGCCCACTTCACGACCCTGACCGGTCACTTTTCGATGGATCTTTTTAAATGCTTCATGCCATTCAATATCCACATATTCTACTGTTTTTCCTGCGATATCCACATCTTTTAATTTTCCGATTACTTTTTCACAAACCATTCTACCATACTCCTAAGATCAGCATGATTCCCGGAATCCATGCGGTGACCACGCCTTCAAACACCTGAAGCAGCGGTACAAATTTTCCGAGCTTTTTGCCCATGATATCTTCTACAAATGCAGTTCCCCAGAGGATTGCCCACAGATACCAGATACCTGCCCAGCGGATATCTGCGGTAATTCCAAGTGCTGCACTTCCGGTAATTCCCTCGATGGTTCCAAAGATCAGTGCATTGACTGCAACAAAGGTGGAAAACCATGCAAACGGAATCGGGCTGAGCTTGTAAATCTTGCTGAATGCGACAAACAGATAGGTAAATCCAAACAGAAGTCCGGTTCCTGCCGCATAATAGTTGCCCTGTACCAGGCTCACGAAATTGATAAAGACCGACAGGCCTCCAGTCAGCAAATTCATCACTGCCGCCGATTTGCCATCGACTTTGTACAGCGTACACATGCCGTTGTTGATCAGTACAATTCCCACAAATAAAAGGCAAACTCCTAACATTTTGTTCCTCCTAACTCTTTATTTAAATTGATGTCCTCAAAATTGCTCCGTTATAATATAACTCTCGCAATTTTGCAATCATTCAAAATCCGCTCATTTTTCTGCGAAAAATGGCTGCTTTTTCATGATTTGGCGGGATTCATAGACATAAAAATGTATGCAAGCATCCGTTTTATGTCCATTTCTCCCTTGGACATCAAAATAAATTATACAGCTGTGTAAGCGGCAGTTTTTGTGCCGGTTTGGATGTGATGGATTCTCCGTCGACCGTCACTTCATAGGTTTCCGGATCTACGGTGATCTTCGGTGTGCGATTATTAAATACCATGTCTTTCTTGGCGATCGTGCGGCATCCTTTTACCGGAACAACCGTCTTTTCCAATCCGTATGCATCTTTGATATCTGCATCGTAAGCTGCTTTGGAGACAAAGGTCAGGCATGCTTCATTTTTTGCCTTTCCATGTGCTGCGAACATCGGCTGATAGAGAACTGGCTGTGTGGTCGGGATGGATGCATTTGCATCACCCATCTTAGATGCAATGATCATGCCGCCTTTGATGATCATATCCGGTTTTGCACCGAAGAATGCTGGTTTCCACAGTACCAGGTCTGCGAACTTGCCTTTTTCCACAGAACCTACATAATCTGCAATACCATGTGTCAGTGCCGGATTGATCGTATATTTTGCGATATAACGTTTTACACGGAAGTTGTCGTTTCCTTTGCCTTCGTCTTCCGGAAGTGCTCCGCGTTCGTCTTTCATTTTGCTTGCTGTCTGCCAGGTACGTGTGATAACTTCGCCGACACGTCCCATTGCCTGAGAGTCCGAACTCATCATACTGAAGATACCCATGTCATGCAGAACATCTTCTGCTGCGATGGTTTCCGGACGGATTCTGGAATCTGCAAATGCGACATCTTCTGGGATTTTTTTGTCCAGATGATGGCATACCATCAGCATGTCCAGATGCTCATCCAGTGTATTGACCGTGTATGGCATGGTCGGATTTGTGGATGACGGAAGTACATTTCCTGCTGCCGCTGCACGAATGATGTCCGGTGCATGTCCTCCGCCTGCACCCTCGGTGTGGTAAGTATGGATCGTTCGACCTCCGATCGCTGCCAGGGTATCTTCGACACATCCGCCCTCATTCAGCGTATCGGTATGGATTGCTACCTGCACATCGTACTCATCTGCTACATTCAGGCAGTGGTTGATAACAGCCGGTGTCGCACCCCAGTCTTCATGGATTTTCAGTCCCATTGCACCTGCTTTGACCTGCTCGATCAGCGGTGCTTCATCCGAACAGTTTCCTTTTCCGAGGAATCCCAAGTTCATCGGATATTCTTCTGCTGCTTTGAGCATCATTTTCAGGTTCCACGGTCCAGGTGTACAGGTCGTTGCATTGGTTCCGTCTGCCGGACCGGTACCGCCTCCAATCATTGTTGTCACACCGCTGTACAGTGCACAGTCGATCTGCTGCGGGCTGATAAAATGAATGTGGGTATCAATTCCGCCGGCAGTTACGATCATGCCTTCTCCTGCCAGTGCCTCTGTGGAAGCTCCAACCGTCATGCCCGGAGTTACGCCGTCCATAATATCCGGGTTTCCTGCTTTTCCGATTCCGACGATTTTGCCGTCTTTGATACCGATATCTGCTTTTATGATTCCGGTCACATCCACGATCAGTGCATTTGTGATGACCAGATCCAGATCTCCGTCTTTGCTGCAGGTCTTAACAGACTGTCCCATACCGTCACGGATGGTTTTTCCGCCTCCGAATTTAATTTCATCTCCATAGGTGGTAAAATCTTTTTCCACTTCAACGACAAGGCTTGTATCTGCCAGTCTTACTTTATCGCCCACGGTCGGGCCGTACATCATTGCATATTTTTCACCGGAAATTTTTACGCTCATCTGCCATCCTCCTATACAAAACCTTTTAATGCTGCTTTTTCCATAGAAGCTTTTTTCGTGTCTTCTTCTGCTCTGGCTCTTGTCAGGTCATTTAATCCAAATACACGCTTTCTGCCGCCCATCTGTGTGAGCTGAACCTCTTTTTCTTCGCCCGGTTCAAAACGAACTGATGTTCCTGACGGAATGTCCAGATGATATCCATAAGCTGTCTCACGGTCAAACGAAAGGCATTTATTTACTTCGAAAAAATGATAATGAGATCCCACCTGCACCGGGCGGTCTCCTTTATTCGCAACAAGAATTTTCACTGTGTTTTTTCCTTCGTTGAGTGTGATCTCTCTGTCTGCCGAAATAATTTCACCGATTTTCATGGTTTGTTGTCCTCCTTCTTCAAGATTCGCCCGCAGATCATCTGCGGGGATGCCTCCTGTCTACTGGATCGGATTATGTACCGTTACCAGCTTGGTTCCATCCGGAAAAGTTGCCTCTACCTGTACTTCTTCCAGCATATCTGCAACACCATCCATAACATCTTTTTTGGTAAGGATCTTCGTTCCAAGCTGCATCAGTTCCACAACCGTTTTTCCGTCACGTGCCAGTTCCAGAAGTTCCGAACTGATATAAGCAAGTGACTCTACATAATTCAGCTTCACGCCGCGTTCTTTTCTCTCTTTGGCAAGATTTCCCGCCATGTGAAGCATCAGTTTTTCCTGTTCCTTCGGGGTAAGTCTCATAGTAATCCTCCTGTTCGTTTATTTAGTAAGAATAAAATCAACATCAACAGTTCAGCCATGCAAGCTCGATTTGGCGATTCCATCGCCTTTTTCGCTGCTATCGCAGCTAAAATCTCGCTTTTGGCAGAGTGCCATATCAAAATACATAAAAATATTCATTTGCAAACTTGTTTGCATTCATATTTTTTTGCATTTTGTCACGGTTGAACTGTTACAAAAAAAGACGCAGACAATGGCTCCCTTTTACAGGCTCCATTGTCTGCGTCTTTATCCCTATGGATTTGCTATGCATTATAGCCGATTTTATTTTTTCCGTCAAGCAGTTTTTTGAAAGATTTTTGCATTATTCGAATGTTTTTGCTGTTATTTTTCCTGGTTTCCTTCGTTTTCTGCATTATTTTGAACGTTTTGATAAACTTTTGCTTTATCAACACGATGGTCATCCATCTTCAAGACAACTACTTTCACGCCGTCACTTACAAAACTGTCCCCCTCTTTCGGGATCTGCCCCAGCTCTTCCATGATCCAGCCGCTCAAGGTATTGACATCCACCGCTTTCTCGATATCCAGCAGTTCAAATACTTTATCAATATTTGCCGATCCGCTCATCAGATATTCCCGGTCTGAAATTTTTTCGATTTCTTTGATGACACGGTCATGCTCATCCCAGATATCACCGACCAGTTCTTCGATGATATCTTCAATCGTAACCAGACCTTCCGTTCCGCCAAATTCATCCAGAATGATCGCAATGTGAGTTTTACTGTCCTGAAGCTTTTTCAACAGGACACCGATCTTCATCGTCGGTGTGATAAACAGCACCGGGCGGATGATATCTTTCAGAGGTCGGTCGGTATGATAAATGAAATTGTGGAAATCCTTCTGGTTGACAATGCCGACAATATGGTCGATATCTTCCTCGTAAACCGGAAGTCTTGAAAATCCGGTATCCAGAAACATTTTTGCGATTTCTTCTTTTGTCGCATCCAGCGGAATACTCTCAATGTCCACACGCGGCGTATAAATATCACTTGTTTCAAGATCCATAAAACCAATCGCACTGCGGATCAGTGTACTTTCATCGGCATCGATCCCGCCTTCCTGCTCTGCTTCTTCCACGATCGTCATCAGCTCCTCGTCCGTGATCCCACGGTCATCCGAAGGCTTGTTGAACAGTTTGACAAGCAGCTTTTTCCATTGAGCGAACATCCAGATAAATGGTTTTAAAAGCACCATCAAGGCACGGATAAACGGTGCGGAAAACATGGCAAATTTCTCCGGCGATTCTTTGGCAATGCTTTTCGGCGAGATTTCACCAAAGATCAGCACGACAACCGTGACGGAAGCTGTTGCAACGCTCGCCCCTGTCTGCTCACCCAGAAATTTGACACAGAGCAGTGTCGCCACGGATGAGAGCAGAATATTGACCAGGTTGTTGCCGATCAGGATCGCAGAGAGCAGCGTGTCGTAATTGTCTGCCAGCTGAAGTGCAAGTGCTGCGGATTTGTCACCCTTGTCTGCCATTGTTTTCATACGTGCATGGCTCATCGTGGAAAAGGCTGTCTCGGTCGCTGAAAAATATGCGGACAAAACAAGACAGACCAGAATAATAACCAATGAAGTCGAGTCACTGGACATGATAAATAAAAAACCTCCCTTTCAAAAAAGCATGGCCTGTTGTACCCTGACAACAGACCATGCCCTGTCTTTCTTTGTAATCTGTTTTCTGTTGTTATTATATGAGATAGCCGTCACAGTGTCAATGGGAAGCTTTTCTTAGCGTTCGTTTTTCTTCTTACCATTCACTGCCTGAATACTTCATCCCATAGAATAACTGATGTGCTCCTTTGTGATCAACGCAGCACACAAAATATCCTTTTTTATATGACATACTTTGCTCTCCTGTTATTATTTTCGTGTTGTTATCGTTTGCACGAACCATGACTGTCGCATGGACACCATCATAAGCATCCGGCTTTTCTGCATATCCGGCAGCGATGTCTGCTGTTCCGGTATCGGTAGCTGTCCTGGCATTTGCTATATAATTGTCTTTTGCTGCACAACAGGTACTTCTCCAGATTCCGGCAATATGTCCGGCATACTCGCATCCGCCATAAACCGATACTCCATCCATCGTATTTTCAGAGATCACACTGAAATTGTTCTCTCCAATGATGCCGCCTGCGGTGTATGCACTGCCTACACTGGTGTTCATAATCTGACATTGCGTGATGCTGCTTTCATAGCGGAACGCATCCTCACTCTCTTGTGTCTGCTTATCATCTCTTCCGGCAATTCCACCCGCATACAGTCTGCCAATGCTTTGAACATCTGATCTTGTTGTAATGCTGCCGATTTTTCCATTTTCCAGGATTCCTCTCTGAATTTTTCCGGAACTGCTTCCTGCAAATCCTCCAAGATAAACCGTCTGTGCGGTATCCCGGATATGCTCTGACAGCACACCAACCGCTGCATTGTGCATTTTACCATCGGAAAGAACAGCTCTTGCATCATTCGCCCCTATGATTCCGCCAACGTATGCCTGTTTTCTTCCTTCTTTTGCAGCTTCCTGATCATTCCATACGATGTCAGTGTCGTGTATTTCACAGTTTGTAATATATCCGTAGTTATGTCCTGCAAAACCGCCAAAATATTCTGCACTGCCTTCAATACGAGATCTGATGATCTCATTAAAACTGTTTGTCGTTCCGACTATGCGGCAATTTTGTATTGCACCATAATTTTTTCTGGCAAAAGCTCCGAAACAAGTATCCTCACCGGACGCTTTTTCTTTGCCGTTTACCGTTCCCAGAATATCTATTCCGTCAATCGTACCGACATTTTCATTGATCAGCGGTGCTGTCGCATGTTCCAGCGTGATCGTATGGTGCTTTTCTTCTCCGTTTTCTGTATAACTGCCCTTGATATAGCAATCGTATTCCAGGCGGTCAAAATATGGTTCTGTCAGATTGCTTATGGTAATATCTTCTTCCAATACAATTGCTCGATGCAGATAATCACCCTTCAGCAGTTTTGCAGCCACTTCCAGCTCTCTCTGTGAAGAAACATGAAGCTGTGTGTATGGCCCGGAAAACTCACTGACCCGAATCCACTCTGCTGTCAGGAAGTCCCTGTTAAAATTCAGGCTGGATACTTTTGTATTGTCCTCCAGCGGAAGTGTATAATATCCGGAAGTTATTATACAAAAATACCCACATAACTGCAACTCCCGTTCAACGGCATGTTCTTCTCTGATCATTCCAAAACAAGTTCTGAGTGTACTTCTGGCAAACTGCTGTTCATAACCAAACCACAACCTCCTAGTGCTTAGAGTATATGAAGTTTTGGCTTTATCCTGTAGTTTTCGAATATCTGTATAAATAGAAAAAGCCCTTTGAGAAAAGGATTTTTCCTCTCTCAAAGGGCAAGTTGTTAAACTGGAAATTATCTATTTCTCCTCTTCGTTAAGACCTAGTTCATTACATATTACTTGCTATCCCTGATACCTTATTCTTTCTACCAGCGTTTCCTTTTTCAGATTACTGCTTAAAACGCAGGAAAGTACAATCTGCAACAGACCGACCAAAAAAATCATAATAAAAATTGGTACGATTGGAACATGATAGATATTCATTCCAAATATTCCATTATGTTTTGCATAGGAAAAAAGTGTATAGCCGAGTGGCAGACCAATGATCAAAGCTACGCATATGGTACCAACCGTAAAAATCAGTCCCTGTAACTGCAGGCATAAATTTAATTGTTTATTTGTCATACCCACAGCCTGTAATACACCATATTCCTGCTTTTTTGTCGTAATATTCATGATCATGGTGTTTGCCATATTCATAAAACCGATGAGTCCCACAACCGCCATAAACAGATAACAGCCGAGCTTCATCATGCTGCTTGCAAATTCAGCAGATTGTAACTGTGCATGATAAGTATCCATTTTTATATGCGAAGTATTAGAAATCAAAGTATTCAGACTTTGTTCTACAGATGCCACATCTTTTTTATCACAGTCCACCCACAGATAGCCATAGGCTGTTCCTCTCGGATTCATGGAACGATATACACCTTCCGGAATGACAAGATAAGTGTCCGCACTTACAAAAGATCCTGCAATCTTTCCCTGATAGGTATAGGTTCCACTTCCATTCTCAAAGTCAAATGCAATGGATTCACCCGGAGCATATCCATCTTGTTCCATCCACGTTGACCAGCCAAAGAAAATATCACCATTCTTTACCGCCTGATCATAGTCCATAGAGCCAATATCCCCGTCCTGGCGCATAAAATCAAAATCATTTTTACTCACAATATCAGCTGGAAATCTTGTTCCGTTCAGATTTACAGAGACAATCTCTCTCGTCATGACATCTGTTACTCCCGGAATGCTTTTGATTTCTTCAATCAGCGAATCATTCAATGGATCATCCGTCAGAATCGTATCCAGATTATTCTCCGGATATCTTTCATCATACTCAGCAGAATAGTCAAGCTGCAGTTCAAATTGTCCATGATTAACGGAAAGACGTGCTTCATGCTCCGTGTCAATATTTCCCACATAATTAGAGATAATCACAAACAATACGCAAGAAAAACCCATTGTGAGGATAGTACCAATAGTTCTTTTGGGATTACCCGTTACATTTGCCATTGCCATAGAAAACACGGTGACATTTTTTCTGCCATTTCGTTTTCCTTTTTTTTGTGTTTCTGCATTTTCTAAATACCGTGTTGCTTCGATAGGTGAAATCCGTGAAACAATTTTCATTGGTTTACGCAGTGCCAAAGCAACGGTAAGAAATGATACGAAAATACATAGAAGTATAACAGGCAGGGAAAACAGTGGCACCTGCTGATTTTGGACTCCCATAGAGCCAGTTTGGGTTGATACAAGGTTTCCCTGTTCTACCAGCCAGTTAAAACCGCATTTTGCAATCAGAAAGCCAAAAAGCAATCCAACTGGTATTGAAAAAAATGTCAAAAAAATACCCTCTCTGAAGATCAGTTGTTTCATCTGCTTTTTTGTCGCTCCCAGAGCCTTGATTTTTCCATACTCCTGTATCTTGTTGGCAATACCGACCTGAAAAATATTATAAATGACCACAACAGAGAAAAGTACAATTGCAAGAATCAGAATTCCACATACCGCAATCGTTTCATAACTCGGCTGCAAGACCCATTGCAAATAGAGATCATTGACTATAACGTTTTTTTCTTCGATTCCACAAGATGCTGCAATCTGCTTTATAACCGGTTCAATATTATTCATAGATACATTTGCAGAATCATTTAAAGTAAAATAAATATTATACTGTCTGTCATTCTCTGCGACGTGCTCATCATAAAACTCCTGTGACCCGAAAGCAACATAAGATGCCTCGATGGTATACTCATCCCGGTCATATAGGATTCCGCTGACAACAAACTCTTCCGGCTTATATTCTGACCGCATCCCTGCACGGTAATCCAGTGTAACCGTATCTCCGACCTTTACATCATCATATCCCATTGCACGAAAAAAAGCTCTTCCGGCGGCAATTTCCTGCATTTTTTCCGGATACTTTCCTTCCTTTAACTCATATTCCTTATTATAGGGAAGCATTTTTCTTGCAGTCTCATCCATGCAGACAAACCCGCCGTTTTCATTGCCTTTTATAATGCCTTCTGTACACATAATTCCTATTGCATCTATTTCTGCACGGCGGCTTACTTCCTTTAACTGCGAGGCATCTGCTGCGACAAACAGACCATAATTGCTTCCATATGAGCCTGCCGCCTGACTTTTCTGCAAACGTATCATTCCATTTCCCACAGTACTGATAATCACAAGCAGCATCGTGGTCAGACATATGGACATCATAATCAGTATACTTCTTGTCTTGTTCTTTTTGTCATTGCTATATGCAATCCTGCTTATTGTCTTCATCTGAAATCCACCACCTGTCCGTCCTCAATCACCAGAATACGATCAGCGACCTGTGCAATTTCGTCATCATGGGTAATCATTACAATTGTCTGTCCATATTTTTTTGCTGTCATCTTAAGCAGGGCGATTACCTCATCACTGGTCTTAGAATCAAGATTTCCTGTCGGCTCATCTGCAAATATAATTTCCGGACGATTCACCAGTGCTCTTGCAATCGCTACTCTCTGCTGCTGTCCTCCGGATAACTGATTTGGCAGATTATAAATCCGGTTTTCAATCCCCAGAGTTGCAATGATATCATTTACATACGCTTCATCCACTTTTCTTCCATCCAGCCCCAGTGGCAGTACAATATTTTCCCAGACATTAACAGATGAAACCAGATTAAATGCCTGAAAAACAAATCCGATTTTTCTTCTGCGGAAAACAGCAAGGGCATCTTCCTTCATCCTGTATAAATCTTTCCCGGCTAAGGTAACACTGCCTTTTGTAGGGGTGTCAAGCCCTCCAAGCATATGAAGTAATGTACTTTTACCGGAACCTGACTTTCCGACAATTGCGACAAATTCTCCCTGCTCAATCTGAATGTCCACCTGATTGACCGCTTTGACCTGATTCTCACCTGCACCATAAAATTTACAAAGCTGCTTGCTTTCTAATATCACACTCATGTGTTGCCTCCTTTTTCATTCTGTAAAGTGTACCTTTTCAACCTACATCCAAATTGTATCAGGATAATCTTTCATTTCACTTTCAAAAAACGAGCAGAAGTCTTACAGAATTGTAAGATTTCTGCCCACTTAAAATTTAACCAACATATGGTAATTGAATCACAAACGTGCTTCCTTTTTTCTTTTTGCCGGAGGTTACCATGATTGTACCTCCGTGTTTTTCGATAATTTCTCTCGATAGAAAAAGTCCGATTCCTGTACCACTCTTTTCCATGACCTTCCTGGAACTTCCTCTGTAAAATCGTTGAAAAATTTTGTGATACTCATTCTGCGGAATACCAATTCCCTGATCCTCAATTTCCATTCTTACAAGATCGTTTCTTTTTTGTAACTTGATAAATATTTTTGAACCATCCGGGCTGTACTTGATTGCATTATCCAGAACGTTGATCACAGCTTCACCAAGCCACCTTTTATCCTGCATAACCATGCATGTTTCCAGCTCTTTTGCATAGTCAAAAACGAATTCAATTTCTTTCTCATCCGCTTTTGGATAAGTACAGTTCACAGCAGATATGACAGTATCCATAAGCGGAAGTTTTTTCTTATTAATCTGAATCAGTCCAGTTTCCATCTTGGATATTTCAAGAAGCGACTGCAATAATGTCTCCAGTCCATCCAGAGCACTCCGACAACGGATACGAAACTCCTCCTGTTCTGTGGCACTTAAGTCATTCTGCATCAGCACACTAAAACATGTATCCAAAGCTGCAACCGGTGTCTTTAACTGGTGAGAGATATCAGAAACCATTTCTTTCGTGCTCTCTTTTTCTTCCCGTGCTTCTTCCTTTAGCAACTGAATATGATGTCCGATTGCTTCAAGCTGGTCATTCAATTTTTCCAGTTCTGCTGGATTTTCCGTTTTCAGTAAAGCATCAAATTTATTTTCACGGAATCTGATCAGAATTTCTTCCAACTGGTCTAAAATTTTCTGATGACACGCATCTTCTTTTTTCTTCCAATAAAGTAAAAAAGTCAAAAGAAGCACGCATATCACAGTGCTTACAGCACCTGTCACCATAACCTGATGCCGGAATTGCATATAAAATGCATTCCCTTTATTCCCCCAGTATCCATATTGCTCCAATAATCGCCTTCCCTGTTCGTTAGTTTCAATATCCTTATCCTTAAGCAATTCCGAAACAGCATCCAGCCCGGAAAATTCTTCCTTTGCAGCAATCTCTGTCATAAGATTCATTTTATATTTATAATCTTCATAAAACACATATGTGGTAAAGCAATTTAATATTGCAAACAATACTATGACAGGCAAAACCAAGGAGAGCGCTACTGTGATCTTCTTGCGATATCTCTTTGTCACTGCCTTACCTCCTGATTCCATATATACCCAAGACCTCTGATATTCTTTATATAGACCGGTGCAGCCGGATTGTCTTCGATTTTCTCACGGAGTCTTCTGATATTGACAGCGATTGTATTTTCATCCACAAAATCCCCTTCCAGATCAAACACATTTTCCAATATTTGTGTTTTTGAAAGAATCTGTTTCGGATTCTGAAGAAAAAAAGTCAGCATTTTCAACTCTGTTTTTGTCAGACTGATTTCACGACTCTTTATCAGGACTTTCATTTCTCCTGCGATAAATACGATATCTCCCGAAATCATCTTTCCGGCTTCCGTTTTCTCCTGCCTGCGGCGGAAATGTGCTTCTATTTTCAAAAGAAGTACCGAAAGACTAAACGGCTTTGTAATATAATCATCTGCCCCTGCTTCATATCCCATAACCTGATCCATCTCCTGATCTAGTGCTGTAAGGCAAATAATGTATGTATTATAATTGCATCTCATCCACCTTACAAATTCCAGTCCATTCCCATCCGGAAGATTCACATCACAAATGGTAACATCCACATTATTATCACTTGCAATTCTTTTCGCTTTTTTCACTGATTCTGCTGAAAAAACCTCATATCCGGATTTTTTCAGTGAAAATGTAATTCCACGATTTAAATTTTCATCATCTTCAACCACGAGTATACCTGGCATAGCATATGCACCTCTCTTTATTAACTATTCCCTAATTCTTCAAACATTTCATTACCTCTGTCAATTCCGATTGAGATTTCATATATTCCAAGGGATTTAATAATTGTTATATTTTATTATCAAATATATCTCAAGCCCTTGAAAAGACTAAGTTTATCGCAGGTGAGCTTTTCCTTATTGTTTCCCTTGTATTATATTGTCCCATGAGTATTTACGAACTCTGATAAGGGCAAAAACAAGGGAAAGATAATCCTCTAAAACAGTATAACATAAAATGAAAACGACATGGTGAACTGATTGAAATGCTTCTAATTTTTGTAGCGAATGATTGATTGGACGATAAGGAGATATGATACGATGAGAACAATATTTGCAGAATACAATCCACACCCTCCACTTCGATAATACTGCTTGTAAGTCAAATTATAACATGTTACACTTCTTTTATGTAACGCAAGATATAATGAGCGTTAGTGAGGGGGAACATGCTTTCATGCTCATCCCGAACGGCGAATGATATAAGGTGATCATATGATAAATAAAAAGAAAAGTACCAAAAAAAATGACACTTCCAACAGTATGGTTATTAAGGTAATGCTGCTTGGATTCCTGGGTGGAAATATGATATATGCGGTCATTGCCTTTCTGATGGGAGATATGCAGTATATTCCTGAGGTTTTGACAAAAACAGGCGCCTGCCTGGTCATTCATACTATACTGTTATTAGGTGTAACTGCTTTGGAACACATTGAGGACAGAAACTGGAGGATTAAGAATCGTGTTGGAACCGATCTTGGCAGTGAATATAAAACGCTCAAATGCAGTGCTACTTACTATATGCTTTATATTTGTACATTTCTGCTTACTCTGATGCTTATTGCACTTTTATACTTATGGTATCAGGATGAGAGAGAAACTCTCATTGAAAGTTATCGCAATGGAGGTCTGACAACGGGTATTGTTTATATCATATTTATGTATCTTGTCTCCATTTATTGCTTTTTCAGATATACCTGTCAAAAAGTATTCTATACAGAACTTTCTATCTACCATGTGAGCTTCTTTAAAAAAGAAAAAGTTACATGGTCACAGATTCAAACGATAAAATACCGCTATAAGAAAAAGAAAGAAAAATTCATCTTTACAACACACGATCATAAAACAATTACTTTACGTTCTGATATATTATATGATGGCTGGGCTGATTTTGAAGAATATGTACTTGATATGGCAGATATCTATAAAATAGCGATAAATTAATTAATAAAACGTATGTCTGCAGGCTCTCCACAGGCATACGTTTTATTATATTCCTGGAATAACTGTTTAATGAAATTCTTCAATATCCTTATCAGGGAGCTTTTTCTCAGCAGTATTCTTAAAGGTCTGTAACTCCTTGGCGGCTTTCATGATAGGGATATTCGTACCTGTTGTGAAGTTCCCTACAAAACGTGAAAATAACTTGAAATATGCCCTATAAAACGTGAAAAACCATCCGTTGAGGTTGCTTTTTTCTCAAAATATCTTAAACTTAGTCCAAAATAAGTCAACGATATTTAACGCAAGCAAAAATAGCTTGTATGACGAGAGAAAGGAGCGATGCAAATGGGTGGTTTTTCTAATTCTGGGATCAATGCTTCAATCAGAGGGTACATATTGAGAAGCCTTGTAAAAGGATATCATTTTCCCCTTTCGACAAAAACATTGACCAACAAAATGATGTCATGTGGTTTGATTACCACACCTGACATTTCCGATCAGCTTTATTATTTAGAGCAGTGCAATCTGATTCAGTTCTCAAATAATTCAGATGCGTTCAGTGCTTTGGATGATGATGCGGTTATCAGACTTACCGCCGAAGGAATCCGTTTCATAGAAAACGGCGGCGATCCGGAAATGGGGATTGACTTATGATGGAAAAAGTCAGAAAGCCCCGTTCTGATTCTAAAATGTACAAGTTGCCTAAAGATGTATTAGACCAAGTAAATGATATGCTTCTGAATAAAAATATAAAATATTCTGATATTCAGTATTGGCTTGGAACGGACAAAATTTTTTATTGATTATATTGGGGATAAAAGCGAACTTGATGCCAGTAAAGCAACGGCAGCCATTTTAAAATTCATGGCTTTGAATAGAAACTGTTGTACTCTATGCCGGTGATGAGGCCGGGCACAACGTCATCGTTTTCAGACCGTCTTTTTCGCAGGTATACAGGGCACCGGGAAGGTTGTCGTTGATGTATCCCGCCTCGCAGTATACGACCTGGTCAGCATCATCGTACTGTTCGTAGTCATACCACAGGCGGCCATCGGAACTGACGAATTGACGGACAGTCTTATTCTGCCAGTTGTTCTCCCCGTCTCAGGTCTCGGAGACGCAGGTCGCCGCGCTGTGTTCCTTCATAATCATGGGGATGCTGTTGCTGTTTCGAAGGTCTGTGATCTCCGGATCATCCTGCCCACTAATGGGCATAACGGAAGCGTTTGAGACGTCGGCTACTTTTCCATCCTTACAGGTAACATTCAGCGCCCGGATTTCCTCCAGCGCATCATCCCTGGCATAGGAGAAAGACACAACTGTCTCTCCGTCTCCCAGCGCCCGGAAGCTGGCAACAAAGGGTGCCGTCATTGACCTCCTGCGTGAGCAGTTCCAACAGGGTGGTGTCGTCGATGGTAAAGTCCCAAATGAATCCTTCCTTTTCGGCGGGAAGGCGGACGGTCAGAATGCCTGCTTCCTGAGCTGCTTCATACCAGGTGTCGGACGATGGTTCTTCCGAGGAACTTCCCTCAGCTTTGCCTTCACCGGTGTTCTGCCGAGCGCACCCTGCCAGCAGCCCTGTCACGCAGGCGAGAGACAGAATCAGGGCAAGCACTCTTTTTACGTTGTATTTTTCTTTCTGAATCATGTCATGTTACCTCGATTCTATATGTCGATCCATCAGGGAATCCAATAGCGGATCTCTCAATTTTTTAATCACTATTCCTGTTACATTTACAATTTAACTTTCTATATATGTATAACAATTCTATAGGCAAAATCCGAAACCCAATGGGGGAGGATTGCACCATATAAGCTATCAGATTTGATTCTAATATAAGCCAAGATAAGATGTGTTATAAACAAATCTGCTATATATCTTACATTTGATATGATCTCCCAAAATGACATGTCATAAGCAACCATTCTGAACGGAAAATGCATCAATACAAACAGTACTCCTGTTACAAGCACGTCCAACAAGATATGTTTTAAAAGAGAATGCAATCTAGTCTGAAGATATCCTCGAAATAATACCTCTTCAACTAATCCGACAGTAAAAAAATAGACAAAATATATCAGTATATCTGCAAAATCAATAAAAGATTGGTGCTCAAACAATACATTTGATAAGCAATTACAAAAGAAAAGGATTGCTGCCAATGTGCCGCCCAAGACAAAAGATAATCTAATATTTCCTTCTTTTAACCCTATTGTTTCAATTCCCTGATATCTCATTTTAAGACATAAAAGAACCAAAACCACAAAAAATGGTCCGTAAATATCTCACACTATATGTTTACATATTCTTAGACACAACGAAACCAATGATTCCCACTAAACATCCGCAAATCACAAAAGCAATCCCTATTATTTTCAGGATCGTCGATACAGACGTCTGATTTTCTGCCGGAACATATATCATATGTGGATTCTCCGGATTATAATATAAGATTGTCTGCTGCCCAGAATCAGGCACAAACATTTCATTAACTTTTACATTTCGTAGATTTCCTTGCTTTCAGCATATCATTCATCCTAGTATCTGTTCTATAGATCCTTGTCTTCCAAACAGCTTATTATATACTTCGTCACTACATTTTCTCCTAAACGAGCCACAAACACATAATAGGGCAGAAATTCCAGTACTGCAATTACCATGCATAATACAGGTATATACTGCCATAGTTTATTGAACACACAAAAGCACGCAAAAAATACATCCATTGCCGCTAACGGAATCCACATCACATAATCCGCTATATTCCACACATGTTGCAGTTCAATGATCTGTTGATCCTCAAGGTATTGCACAGACCATTTATAGACATTTTTTCCTGAACGATAATATACATAATACTTCCCATCTTTTTTTATCAGATGTGTACACGGATGCCATTTGTCATGGTTACGCTCTTTTTGATATTCCATATTCAATTTTTCATAGAATTTCTCTTTCGTCTGATTCGTTTGGATTTTTTTCATTGTCTCACCCCAGCAGTCAAATATTTATTCGTAAAAACTTCACCTTCCTCATCCGTAAAACCCCCTATGAATAATTTCTGCAATATCCTCATTATTGAAAAAACACATTTATCCGCTCTCAGATTGCCCTCCGGATATAAACATGCAATATAGTCGTACTCTTTGTTCGACTCCAAATGTTTCTGTTTTCTCACATAAATCATAACTCTTTTCCAGTTTCTCCGTCACCATCTAAATACACATTCATAGCTATAGAAACACCGTTTCCTACCACTCCACCAACCGCAGAACCAACAATTTTTCCAATAGCTGTTCCAAATGCATTTGGGCTTCCCGCATCTGATGCTGTTTTATATAATTGTATTAAATAATTAATGATTGACAATACCGTTGTCCTTGCTTTACAGTCTTCGATACTATCTACAATAGCCAGTATATTTTCCCTAAGCGTTTGTTCAGAAGTACCTTTATCCTGCCATGA
>PVML01017412.1_pt1 | contig 102264 bp, 107 predicted proteins | sample 1853371 | NCBI WGS metagenome assembly PVML01 (sample SAMN08533508, study PRJNA380276) | Human gut metagenome, whole genome shotgun sequencing project. | isolation source: participant 1, chromium library | host: Homo sapiens | collected 2017 | reverse complement strand
TAAATTTGAAATGGTTTTTGAATGGATGATAGGAGAATTTTTTCAAAATCAAATAAGTATTCAAAAAGGTGATGTTCTCTTTAATAGTCAATTATTAGATAAAGAAATAGATATTAATGATACAAAATATAATACTTATCATTGGAATGCAATAGGAAAACAGACAAAAGATCATAAACAAAAACAAATTATCCAAGAAAGAGAAAGTGTTTTTATCAATCAAAATAAAAAGAATATTCCAGATATTGTTTGTGAAAGAATCCTAGAAAATCCTAAATATGATCGTCCACAAAAAAGTTGTTGTATACTTGATGCGAAATATTATGGGTGGGATTATGAAAACGAAGCCTATTATTTGCCAGGAAATCTAGATATTTATAAACAATTTTTCTATCAAGAACAATTTCAACGTATTTATGAAAAAGAAAATGAATCAAATGTAGGTGTTTATAATTTTCTTGTGTTACCTGATTATTTAGGAGATACCAAAGATACGAAATGGGGAATTATAAGACAATGTGCTGTTATTGAATTTGATTATCATCAAAGTCAAAAGATTGCTATTTTACAAGTGGATATAGAGAAACTTGTGGATTTTATTTATAGTGGATTAGATATGAAAGAAGATGTACTTTCTGTTTTTTTAGGTAATAGTCGTGTTGTACCAATGATTTATGATAATAAAAAAGTCTAACTTTAAGCTAGACTTTTTATTTCCATAATTTTTCTGGATAAGTACCTTGTTCAATAAGTTCATTAATAGAATCTTGGACTATCTGCTTATCTTCTGGATAAGTAACACCAAACCATTTATCAGTTGTTTCTAATACTTTTACTGAAGCTCTGTTTGTTTTAATTAATTGATCAACAATAATAGGTAATAAATATTCTTTAGTAAGTTCATCTCCACTATCATCTAATAAGAATTCTTTAAAACCATTTTCAAGATAATCAATAAAACAAGGATAACCAGCCCACATATTCATAGAAACACGGTTATTTTCTTGAATAATATCTTTACTTTCTTCTGTTTCACAATCAATTGTTCCTTGACTGTTTCTAATAATGCCTTTTGTTTCAATAACTCTATGTAAATAACCTTCTTCATCTTCTACACAAATACCACGAGTGACTGTACCGTTATCACTTAAAGTATTTTTTAAGATAAAACCAGCCATGGCCATGGTAAACTCACTATTTCTATGACTATCTTCAATTAAAAAATCATGGAGCTTTTTAAAAGCGACTTTTCCATAATAATCATCAGCATTGATAATGACAAATGGTTCATTAACGATTCCTTTACAAGATAAAATAGCTTGTCCAGTTCCCCAAGGTTTGATTCTACCTTTGGGTACTGTACACCCTTCAGGAATAGTATTAATTTCTTGGAAAACATATTCAACTTGAATGTGTTTTTCAATGCGATTACCAATAACTTCTTTAAATTCTTTTTCGATGTCTTTTCTAATAATAAAAACGACTTTATTAAAACCAGCTTCAAGAGCATCATAAATGGAATAATCCATAATGATTTCGTCATGAGGGCCGATTTTCGCTAGTTGTTTAATTCCTTTTCCATAGCGTGAACCAATTCCAGCCGCCATAATAATAAGTGTTGTATTCATAAAATTCTCCTTTGTCTAAGTTAGATTATATCATATTTCTAGAAATATCTATGTAAATTTTATTATTTTATCACGGTGTGATAAAATAATCATGAGGTGAAAAACATGAACTATAGTTTAATTCTTTTATGTGCTGGAAGTGGCAAAAGAACAGGTTTGAAATATAATAAAATTTTTTATAAAATAAATAATCAAACTGTTTATGAAATGAATATTTCTCATTTTTTAGAGGATAATAGATGTAAACAAATTATTGTTGTAACGAAAGAAAATGAAATAGATGATATAAGAACATTAGTTAATGATTCAAGAATTGAGTATGTTTTTGGTGGTAAAGAAAGACAAGATAGTGTTTATGAAGGTTTACAAAAAGTAAAAGAAAATCATGTCTTTATTCATGATGGAGCAAGACCTTATGTAAGTAAACAAAGTATTAATGATTTAGTTGAATGTTTAAAAACATATGATGCTGGGTTATTAATGGTTCCTTGTAAAGATACTATTAAAGAAGTGAAAGAGGGTATTGTTGTTAAAACTTTAAAAAGAGAAACATTGATGCAGGCTCAAACACCACAAGTATTTAAAAGTGAAGATATTAAGGTGGCTTATCAAAAGGCAAAAGATGAAGGATATGTTGCGACTGATGATAGTCAATTATTTGAAAGATATATAGATAAGGATATTAAGGCAGTATTAGGAGATTATAGTAATTTAAAAATTACAACACAGGAAGATTTAAGATGAAAGGTAAGCATATTAGAAAAGAGAAAAAGAGTATAGTTTGGATTTTAATTACTTTATTTGTTTTAATAGGAGTTATTTTTGGATGTTTTCATTTTAAATCTGATGATCAAGAAAATTTAAGTCAATATAAAACAATTGTAGGAACAATTAAAAATGTGGGTGATGAAACATTATTGATAGAAACAAATGATCATCAAAAGTATTTAATTTCTATTGCGGGAGCAATAGATTCTAATAAAGGTCTTATCAAAGGAAATAGAATATATATTTACTATGAAGGAACATTAGATATAAAAAATAAAGATATCCAAAGTATAAAAGTAAAATCATATAAAGTATTGGAGTAATAAACCTAGAACAATACCTATAAAAGAAGGTATTGTTTCTTTTTTATTTTCAATATTTATATTTTCTTTTTCATCTACTAACATCCATATAGAAACAAAAAACAAATCTACCCACATATCAAGATGTTCAAAAGTCTTACCTACAATAAAAGTAAAAAATGTATATAAAATAGTTTTTAAATACTTTTTTAAATATTCTTTAAATAAGGGAGAATATTTAAAAGTTTATTAAGATATTTTTGAATAAAAGAAAAATCATTTTTGATTAAATAATGAAATAAAATCATAAAAAATATCCAAAATAAAAATAATAGATAATTCATAATATCACCTCAATATAGAATATGAAAAAAATATGCCTATAAAGGGGTAAAATTACATAAAATAATCATTTTATTATTGCATAAAAGTAAACAATAAGATATAATGGACGAGCATGTAAAGATTATTTTACTGCCTGCTTACTAAAAAGTAAGCCAAAAGACCATAGGAGGTAAAAGAGATGAATAAATATGAAATTATGTTTATTGTAAAACCAGATGTTGAAGAAGAAGCTAGAAATACTTTAATTGAAAACTTCAAATCAATCTTAACTGCTAACGGTGGTTCAGTTGATAATGTCAACGAATGGGGATTACGTGATTTCGCTTATGAAATTAAAGATTACACAAAAGGGTACTATGTTGTAGTTGATACAACTTGTGCACCAGCAGAAATCGCTGAATTCGAACGTTTATCAAGAATCAACGCTTCAGTATTACGTCACTTAACTCTTCGTAAATAATTAGGAGGCATTTGACGATGATTAATAGAGTTGTTATGGTTGGTAGAATGACTCGTGATCCAGAACTTAGAAGAACTGGAAACGGGGCTGCAGTTACAAGTTTTACGTTAGCGTTAAATCGTAACTATAATTCTGCAGATGGGCAACAAGCTGATTATATTTCATGCGTTGTATGGAATAAAGTCGCTGAAAATGTTGCACAATATTGTGCAAAAGGATCTTTAGTAGGAGTTGAAGGTAGACTTCGTTCTAGATCTTATGATAATGCTCAAGGACAACGCGTATACGTTACAGAAGTTGTTTGTGACTCTGTTCAATTCTTAGAAACAAGAGCTCAAAGAGAAAGAAACCAAAGTTCTATGAACCAAGGTATGATGAATAATCAATATTCTCAACCTGCTCAACCACAAACAGATAATTTCCAAGATATGCAAACAGTTGAATTAGAAAAAGATTTTGATAATTCATTTAATATCATGGAAGACGATATTCAATTTTAGAAAAGGAGTATAAGAACATGGCTTTTAAAAGACAAAGAATGGGTAGAAGAAAAGTTTGTTATTTTACAAAAAACAAAATTACTTACATCGATTATAAAGATGTTGATTTATTAAAAAGATTTGTTTCAGCTAACGGTAAAATCATTCCTAGACGTGTAACTGGAACGTCTGCTAAATATCAAAGACAATTAGCAGTAGCTATCAAACGTGCTAGACAAATGGGATTATTACCATACGTTGGTGAGTAATATTTAGAAAACGCCTATTATATGGGCGTTTTTTTTGTTATATATTTATTTTCGGGGACAAAAAAGGGACACGTATTTTATTTGGAAAAACGCTTCAAAAAAACAAGAACGTTTTTCCTTTTTTATATAAAAAGCCTAGTCAAGATACTACATATAATAGTATAAGCGTAAATATAACATATTATAGTTTCCTTTTATGTTGGAAAATACTAAAAAATTTTGGATAATCCAAATGAATGTGAATAAACTTTTTTCAAAAAACGCCGTGAATATAGAACAGGAGGGCTATGTTATAAGATAAGTGCGTAAAGAGAAGTTAGAACGAATATCAATTCACGCATTGCTGTGAATTAGAAAATATTTGTTCTATAAAACAAATAAATTCACATTTATTTGTGAATCTAAAACTAATGAAAGAGGAGACATAACTATGAACAAAGAATTTAAAACGAGAACATTAGGAATAAAAAAATATAACAAAATCAATAAAAGCTATTATTGGTACAAAGTAGAATTCAAGATTAAAGATTGTAAAGGTCATTCTACTAAATATAAAAAAGGTGGTTTTCAAAAAGAAACAGAAGCAATTGAATATATGAACGTGGTTAAAAGCGAAATGAAAATAGTAATAGCATAAATTCATACATTCATAAAAGTTAATTCACATAAGTACTGTGAATTAAAAAATTAATTATTTAAAAATATTATAAATTCACAAAAAAATGTGAATTAAAAATTTAAGAAAGAAGAGGAACTAAATATGAGCAAAGAATTTAAAACAAGAACACCAGGAGTAAAAAAATATGAAAAGAAAACATATAACAAAGTTAATAAAAGTTATTATTGGTACAAAGTTGAATGTAGAATTAAAGATTGTAAAGGTCATTCTACTAAATATAAAAAAGGTGGTTTTCAAAAAGAATCAGAAGCAATTGAACATATGAACAAGGTTAAAAATGAAATGAAAAGAACAAGTGATACAATCTTCGGATATGTATATGACAAGTTCATGGAAAAACTTTATAGAGATTGCACAGGTAATTATCAAATGATTAAAGCTTCAACGTTTGAATTAAAACAATGTGTTTTGAAAAATCATATTTATGATTACTTTAAGGATATGAGACTTAGTGACATAGATAGTGAAGTTATTGAAGATTGGAAGAATGATTTAAAAAATGACAAGTATTCTTTAAAAAATAGAGGAAAACCAAAATCAAATCTAAATGATGAAAATAGTGATGATTTACTATCATACAGTCTTGATTATTTAAATCGTTGTTTAAACTACTTAAACCAATTATTTAACTATGCAGTTAAACAAGGTTATATTGAAGAATCTCCTATGAAAAATATAAGTAAATTTGTTAATTGCAATAAAAAGGAAACTAAAAGAATTAACATATCTAAGTATTGGTCGGTAGAAGAATATAACAAATTCATCAAATATATAAAAAAATACAAAAAACATTACTACTATATTTTTGAAACTGCTTTTTGGAGTGGAGCAAGAATTGGTGAGGTACTTGCATTAAGAAAAAAAGATATAGATTTTAATAGAAAAGTTATTTATATAAATGAAAATATATCAGGAAAAGAAGCATACAAAGAAAATGGAGAGTATAAATTTAAACAAAAAGTAACATCTCCTAAAAACGGAAAAACAAGAGTTGTTACCATGGATGATGCATACTTTAAAGAAATCTCTGAATATATGAATTCTTTATATGGATTGAAAGATGAAGATAGAATATTTAACATTTCTAAAAAAACTGCTCAAAACTTTTTTAAGAAGGTTCAAGAAAGAATGAATGAAGATGGAATTGAAATAAAAAGAATGACGATTCATGGGTTAAGACATGCACATATTATTCAATTATTGTCATCGAATGAAAATATTTCTTTAAGTAAAATTGGTGATAGAGTGGGTCATTCTAGAGCAGAAATTACTGAAATGTATGCTGATATTATAGATGATAAAGATAGAACTATTGCTAACTATAATCAAGCAATTAGAAATAATATGGATTACTAATAGGTGATTAAAATGGATATAAAGAAATTAAGTAAAACCAATGAATCAGGATTAAGAAAGAATAGTGACTTGAAATATTTATTGTATGAAGAAATCAATGACGGAAAGATAGGAGATATAACAACAAGGTGCATGGCTTATTTATTGTCATTTATGAGAATTGAGCTAGAATCCGTTGAAAACCAGTTTATAAGTGATTTCAATGCTGCAAAGAATAATGAATTCATTGATTATGAATTAGTAAGCTCATTAAATAAGCTTAAATATTTAATTGATGATTTTTTAAAAATTGAAGATAGATACTATGATGAAATCAGTGATTTCGTTAATAAAGAAAGTGCTTATTTTGAATATGACGAAATGAAATCACTATTTAATTATATTGTAGAGTTCATAGATAAAATAAAAAAATTAAACTTCTAATGCGACGAGTATAGATTAGGATATGTTTATTTTATGATATAGACAGATAGGAAGTTAAAAGAGAGGTGATTAAATAGAAAGTATAGTTATTAAATTATGGCAGTATTACAGGAAATAAAGTAGATACTAATAAAAATAGTATAGAAAGATGAAAAAAGTTATGAATAAAGATATATATACACCAAAAGAAGTTATGGAAATTTTAAGTTGTAGTAAAACTAAAGCATACTCTGTAATTAAAGATTTAAATAAAGAACTTGAGGAAAAAGGGTATTATTGTGTATCGGGTAAGATAAGTGCAAAATTCTTTCGAGAAAGATTATGTTTAAATTAATTTCAAATATGGAAAGGTGGTGGTTACTATGTATTATTAGAAATGATTCGAGAAAATACAGATATAAAAAATTCAGATTTCACTGGTCCTGAAATCTGAAGAAGAGAATCTATATACCATTAATTTCTCTATAATTATATTATGTATTTTTTCAAGAAACATCAACAAGAAATTAAAAATAATTTAATAAAAAAAGGAGACATAATGATGCTAATTGAAAAAATAAGAAAAATAGACCCATTTTACAATGGAGAAACGGGAAAAGATATTGATTTGTCAAAATTATTCGGAAATTTAATCAAAGATAAAATTGTTTATAACAAGGATAGTAAATCGTTTTGGTTTTTCAACTCAAATTACTGGGAAGAAGATACCGATGGAACGAATATTAGAAATATAGCAAAAGAATTTTCATTATCAATGTGTAAATATGCTGATGAAATTCTTAAAAATTCAAAAGGTGGTAAAAGAGCAGACGAATATTCACGAGACATTAATAAATTAAGAAATTATGCTCAAAGAGAAACGTTAATCAAAGATACTAAATCTAATATTTCTGTAGATTATTCTATATTTGATAAGGATGGAATGTTATTCAATTGTAAAAATGGTACCTTTAATTTAAGAACGTTTGAATTTCAAAAGCATAATCCTAAAGACTTTATAACAAAAATTTCTAATGTTGTTTATAATGAAAAATCTAATAGTAATTATTGGGACAAATTTATAAGTCAAATAATGTTAGAAGATAGGGAAAAAATAGAATACGTTCAAAAATTGTTGGGTTATTGTTTAACAAGTGATACAAAAGAAGAACAAATGTATGTTTTTTATGGTGAATCAACGAGAAATGGAAAAAGTACTTTGGTAGAAACAATATCTTATTTAATGGGGAATATTAAAGGATATTCAGCAAATTCACAACCTGATTTAATTGGTAAAAAGAATATAGACAATAGAGCACCAAGCGAAGATTTAGCACGATTAAGAGGTGCAAGAGCTGTTTTCATGAGCGAACCGTCTAAAGATATGGTAATTAATTGTTCTATGGTAAAACAATTAGTAGGTGGTGATACAGTTACAGCAAGGAAATTAAGACAAAATTCATTTGAATATATTCCACAGTTTAAGATGATTATGAATACTAATCATCTTTGTAGAATAAATGATTCTACAATGTTTTATGGTAATAAGATAATTGTTATATCTTTTTTAAGACATTTTACAAAAGAAGAACAAGACAAAACTCTTAAACAAAAATTAAAAACAGAAGATGAAATATCTGCAATTTTTAATTGGTTAATTGATGGATATAAAAAATATGCATCTGATGGTTTGGTACTTCCTGAATCTATAAAAGGAGATACAGATGAATATACTAAGCAATCAGATAAAATAATTGAATTTATTTATAATTGTTTAGTATATCAAGAAGGAGTTAGAATGGATGGCAATGAACTTTATAATTCATATAAAGATTACTGTACAATAAAAGGATATGCTATAGAATCAAATCAATTGTTTTATAAAGAACTAAAGAACAATGGCATTATTATTGATACTGGAAAAGTAAGTGGCAAAAATTGTCGAAAAAGAATTAACAATTATATCCTTATTGATAATCAAAAATTGTCTTAGATAAATTTAGTCGAGGGTCACAAAGACTACAAAAATTTGTGAATGTTTATAAAAAACTACTTTTAAAGGAGATTTCAATTATGGAAAATAATTTTTCAGTTGATGACTATAATGAATTTTTATCTAGCATTTCAGATATATTGTTTTATTCGTATGATGAATTTAAAGCTTTACGTTTAAGTGAATTATCTAAAGAAGAAAGCTTTATGTTAGGAATTGATATTGCTTCTAGATTTCCTGCAAATGTTTTCAATGTTAAAAATTTATACTTTAGAGGCTTTAATTTAATAGAAATATTAACAGAAGATGATATTTTTAATATAGCCCAAGAAGATAAAGATTATCAAAAATATAAATTAGCTATATAATGTTTTTGCACAAGATGTATCTAGTATAATTATAATGGGTTAAACCCCTAGGGGAGTGTTATATACACTCCTTTTATTTTTAAGGAAAGGAGAATTTTAATGGAACAAAAAATTGACCCAATGTGGATTGATTTTATAAACTATTTAAAAAAAGGTGATGTTGATGGATTAAATCATTTAAATAATATCGTTCAATCAAGAATGAATTTGTATAAAAATAGTAATATAAATTCGCCATGGGTCATTCAAATATCACTATTAAATTATGTACTAATTAATATTTTAGAAAAATAATATGACAGATTTTGAATACAGACTTTTAAAAAATAATGGTTTTAATGATAGAGATATAAAGTTTATTATAGCTTATTCAGGAGAAGATTATTTAAATAAAATAATAAAAAAATTAAAACGAATAAATGCTTTAGAAACAAAAAAAGCACAACAAGAATCATACAAAAAGCGTTTAGAAAATGATAAATTATACAAATATCAATCACAGTGCAAATGTGTTGTTGGTTATATTATTATTCAAAAATTAATAGAGCAATCTATAATAAATGGGTATGAAGATATACTTTCTAATGGAAATGAGTTATCAGAGAAAATGCAAGATATTATGAAAAATATTCTTATCTATATTGCAAATAATGTAAAAACTTAAACTGCTCATAATAGGGGTAAAATTACCCCTTTATAAGCATCAAAGATGAACCAACCAATAATGAAAGGAGAGGATATAGTGGAGTTATCAGCAATAGTTAAAACATTGCATCATACAGAGGCTATGTTTAAAACTGCTTATATATTGAGAGATGATTTACATTCTGAATATGATGATGTAAATTATAATCAAAGCTACAGGGGTAAAACTGATTTTGTTTATTCTAATATAGTTTTAGCAAAAGGAATGACTGAAAAATACAATTCTGCAGAATATTTAATAAATTCCATTGAAATCGATAGAGCCGTAAAATGGAAAACATCTGGTATTTGTAGAGATTTTATGTTGAATATGGATAATTCTCTAGTTAAAAGAAATAATGATAATACAATTAATAAAACTGAAACTAAACTTTTCATCAAGGATAAACTTGATGATTTTTTTTATAATAATTTTTCTAAAGATGGTTATGCTGTAATTTATGCAGTACATTTTAATGATGAGAACAATAATCATAAGGAAGATAATTTTCATGTTCATGCTTTAGTATTATGTAATCAATATAATGATGAAACAAAGTCATATAATACAAAATCATATTTAGACAATAATGGTAAATGGATTTATAGAAATCCGTTAGATGATAGAAGTAAGAGTTCAGACACTTTAAAAAATATAAGAAGCAACTGGGCTAAATGGCAAAATGATTTATTGATTAAAACCGGTGTAAAAAATCATAAAGTAGAGTATCAATCGTTTAAAACTAGAGGTATTGATAAAATGAAAAGTTATCATTTAAAAAGGTATCACTATGAAGAATTGCAAAATTTAAAAAAGCAGTATTCATATATAGAAGATATAGTTGAGCGAAATGAAAAAATTATTAATGATAGAAATGGTAAATTAACCAAAAGACAGATACATAATTTAAGAGCTGAAGAATATAACTATTTAACGAGTATTGGTATTGATGAAAATATAAATACTTTAAAAAACCAATCTTTAGAATATGCTTTTCAAAATAAAAAACAGGGCATTAAATTTGCTTTGAAGAATGGAGCTAGAAATGTTTTAAATTTGACAATGAATGAAACAGCTAAGCAATTAGAAAGAAGTAGCAACATTCAAAATAATAAAGGAAGGCACTAAATGATAGGTTTTATATTTATAATAGTATTTATATTATATCTTTATTATTCTATGCCTTATAAGAAAAAACATTCTAAAGCTGATATAACTTCAGATTTACAAAGTGCTAAAAAATTAAAAAAATATAATTCTAAAGACAACGACTGTATGTTTATATCAAAAAATATATATCCTCCTTTAGATTCAAATAAGAATAAACTAAATACAGCAAATTTTAATTTAATAATTGGAACTACAGGTACAGGTAAATCAACTAATATTATTTATAATGCTATGATGACTAATAATGAAGCAACAAAAATTATAACGGATAGCTCAGGTGTTATTTCTAGCGATAAAGAAATATGGAAACAATATTTTTTAGATGAAGGGTATGAAGTTAAAATATTAGATTTAATTGATTTTGATGAACGATTGAATCATTTCAATCCATTATGGTATGTAAGAGCTACTAATAATAAAAATAGAATGATAAAAAACACTAAAGTAGAACCATGGGAACAAATTGATTTTGACTATATTTCTTCTATAGCATCTACTATTTTTGATGAAAGAAAAAATGACATGGACTTTTGGAATATAAGTGCAAAGTCTATTTTTTGTTTTTTAGTAAGTGTATCTTTTTATGTTGATAATCAACCTAGAACCATGCAACATATTGAAGAATTATTTAATATGATGTTTGATGGTGATGAAAATAATCCTTCTTCAATGGATATAATGATTTCTGAATTAGAGGTTGATGCATCTGTAATAAAAACACTAAATAGTGGAATTAAGGTGACTGAGTTAGAAGATACTCCTCGAGCATCATTGATACCTGAATGGAAAAGAATCAAATCCCAAATAGAAAGCAATGGTGATTTTGGAGATAGTATAAGAGGTAGTTTTACTGTTAAGTATAGGTTTAATCAAAATAATGTAAAAAATGTTACATATAAAGATGATATGGAAATTGATTTAATTGATACTAAAAAAATTGTTTATTTCATAAAAGTTAATCCAATGATACAAAACTACAATTATTTAAATTCTTTAGTATTTGTTTGTTTTTTTAACAATATATTGCAACTTAGTAAAATGAATAAGAATTATTGTCTAAAGAAAGGTTTTTTAATGATTTTGGATGAGTTTGGTTCTTCTTTCAATATACCTAATTTTGATGGAATAATAAGTAATTTAAGAAAATTCTTTTCAGGTCAAGGTACTGGAGGAGGAATCTATATGGCAATTCAAGGTATAACACAATTAGAAAAAATTTATGGTAAGGAAGCTAGTGACATTATTATAACAAATTCACCTATAAAAACATTTTTAGGGGGAAGTGCTGTTGATAAGCATACCAAGGAAGTAGTAGCTGATTGGGCAGGTGAGACTAAGGTATGGAGTGATTCTAAAACGTATGCTTCTAAACATACAACAATAGGAATGAATGAAGGTTATCATTCATTATTAAGTAATTATATTAATAAGTTACCAAGATATAAAGCATTGGTTTTTGTGAATAATGAAGTCTATGAAGATGACTTATTATTTTATAAAGATAATAAAAACTATAAAAAATATTTAAGAGAGAAAGATAAATAATCGAGTTCTCTCTTTTTGTTTTAAAGGAGATTTAATTATATGAATAAAGAAAATAAAAATATAACAAGAGAATATTTAAAAGATTATTTTATAAAAGCATTAGAAGAACCAACATTATTGTGGAATAGAGGGTGGAAGATACTACCAATGGTGAATTTTAAAGGAATTCCCTATAGTGGAATTAATAAGATAGTTTTATCTATAGAAGCATCAAAAAAAGGATATAAAGATAATAGATGGGTAACATTCTATAATTGTAAGGATTTATCAATAGATGGAAAATCAGCTCACATACGTAAAGGTGAAAAAGCTACTTATATAGAATACTGGTATTGTCAATTATTGAAACCTAAAGAAATGGAATTAGATGAATATAACCAATTGATAAATGACTTTAATCAGTATTTAAGAAAAGATAAGAAAAGTAATCTAAATAAAAAATATATTAATAACAACTTTTCTTTAAATGAATATAAATCTTTAAAAAATAAGTTTCCTATAACTGAATCATTATATAAAAAAATGAGATTTAAAAATATACCAGTATATAATGGAGACCAAATAGATAATATTATTCCTTTAGAAAACGTAGTTAATGAAGGAATAGAGCCTAGTAATGAAATTCTAAATATTTGTAATGATTATATAAAAAATGAACACATAACCTACGAAGAAAGTATTTTAGGAGATGCGTATTATTCACCTATTGAGGATAAAATTCATTTACCTATGAAAAGCACATTTGAAAGTGATGAAAATTATATTTCAACATTAGTACATGAAATCGCCCATTCTACAGGTCATGAATGTAGATTGCATAGATGGGATGTTAGTGGATTTAATTATGCTAGTCAAGAATATGCATTAGAGGAGTTAAATGCTGAACTTGCATCAGTATTATTATGTAGTGAATATGATGTTGCAATGACACACGATACTTATGAAAAGCATTTAGAAAATCATAAAGCATATATACAAAGTTGGTATAAAATGATAAATGATGATAGAGATGGAGCAATGGTAATAAGTAGCTCCTTTTTAATTGCTGAAGGAATTAGTTCATATATAAAAAGACGAGCAAGTAGTAATAAGGCTATTGAAGATGATTATATAAAAGAGAATCTAAATACTAAAAGTATTATAGAGTGTGATTATAAGGAAGAAGTTCAACATATTAAGGAAAATACTAATATAATTGATAAACTTTCTAAATATAGCAAAGAGGATTGTAGTATAAAAATAGATTACTATGATGCTTATGGTATGTTTAAAAAACAAGAAAAGGTAAGTGGTAATTTAGAATTTGCGATAGATGAAGTACCACAATATTTTGATATAAAAAATGGAGTTGATTTTTGTTTGGAAGGAAAGAACCTTGTAATGTATAGTTATGGAAATGCTAATAAGATATTTGGAGATAATAAATATAAAAAAACAAAAATGACAGTCAAATTAAAAAATGATGAATTAGACTTTAAAAACATACTATTACCAAAAAAAGAGAATAATAAAAAAATTACCAAAAAAATGTAGTCTTTGTGACCTTTTCTAAAATTAATTTTTAAATTGTTTTGTATTTTCTTGCTTTTTTTGTTTTTCATAAGGGAATATTAACAAATGATTTTGGCTGTTAAGAGAATATTGACAAGTATGTTATACTTAAAATAGCATAAAGAAATTAAGAAGAGTAGTTATTAAGGGTTATGCCTGTAAAAATAGGAGAGGATTTATTATTATGAATAAACAACAATTAGCAAATAAAATATGGGAAAGTGCTAATGAAATGCGTTCTAAAATAGATGCAAGTGAATATAAGGATTATATTTTAGGATTTATCTTTTATAAATTTTTATCTGAAAAAGAAGTAGAATATTTAAAAAATACGTTGAGCTTAACTGAAAATTTAGATATTCATTTAAAAGAAGAAGATGACGACCTTGTAAAAGAAATTCAAAGAAGTATTGGTTATTTTATTAGCTATGATAATCTATTTTCGACTTGGGTAAATGATAAAGACTTTAATATAGGCCAAGTTACTACGGCTTTATCAGCTTTTAAGCGATTGATACATAAAGATTATTATAATGTGTTTTCAAATATTTTTGATACATTACAAGCTGGATTAACAAAATTAGGAGATAGTTCAGCATCACAAACAAAAGCTGTAAAAAAACTAATTGACATTGTAAAAGTAATTCCGATGAATTCAAAGCAAGATTATGATGTTTTAGGATTTATTTATGAATATTTGATTTCGATGTTTGCTGCAAATGCAGGTAAAAAGGCAGGAGAATTTTATACTCCGCATGAAGTTTCTGTATTAATATCAGAGATTGTTGCTGACCATTTAAAAGATAAGAATGAAATTGAAATATATGACCCTACAAGTGGTTCTGGTTCGTTACTTATCAATATTGGACAAAGCGTAGCAAAACATAATGAAAATGAAAATGGGATTAAATATTATGCACAGGAGCTAAAGGAAAATACATATAATTTAACACGTATGAATTTAGTGATGAGAGGTATTAATATCAATAATATCTTTGTTCGTAATGGGGATACGTTAGAAGATGATTGGCCATACTTTTCAGACGAGGGCCATAAAAAAGATACATACCGAAGAGTTAGAGTAGATGCAGTGGTTTCAAATCCACCATATTCTCAAAAATGGGATAGTAGTGACTATGAAAATGATGAAAGGTATGAAGAATATGGTCTCGCTCCAAAGTCAAAGGCTGATTATGCTTTCTTATTACATGATTTATATCATATAAAACCAGATGGTATTATGGCAATTGTACTACCACATGGAGTATTGTTTAGAGGTGGAGAAGAAGGTACTATTCGTGCTAGACTTATTGAAAAAGGAGAAATTGATACAATTATAGGACTACCAAGCAATATTTTTTTCGGAACAGGTATTCCTACTATTATTATGATTTTGAAGAAAAATAGACCAACTACCGATATCTTGATTATTGATGCTTCAAAAGGGTTTGAAAAAGCCGGAACAAAAAATAAATTAAGAGCTTGTGATATCAAAAAAATCACAGATGTTGTAAAGTCAAGAGAATCAATAAGAGGTTTTTCTAGATGTGTAAGTAAAGAAGAAATTGTTCAAAATGATTATAATTTGAATATTCCTCGTTATGTGGATTCTTCTGAAAAAGAAGATACTATAGATATTTATGCAACTATGTTTGGAGGAATACCAAATAGTGAAATCAATGAATTAAATAAATATTGGGATGTATTTCCATCATTAAAAAAATCTCTGTTCAATTCTATTTCTCCTGAATATTCTCAGGTGGTTTCTGAAAAAACAAAAGAAATAGCAAAAATAATAAATGAGAATGCAGATATTATAAATTTTAAAAATGACTATAATAATAAATTTAAAGAATTTGATAGCTTTTTAACTAATGAATTAATTCAACAAATAACATCTGTTAATCTTGTAAAAGAAGAAGATATTGTTGCTGAATATATTTTTGAAAGGGCAGATAAAATTCCTTTAATAGATAAATACAGTTTATATCAAATGTTAGATAATTATTGGCAAGATATATCAAGTGATATAGAAACAATCCAAAAAGAAGGACTTGATGTTATCAAAACAACAGACCCAATTATGAAAAAGAAAAAAGTGAAAGGAAAAGAAACAGAAGTAACAGTAGGATGGAAAGGCCGAATAGTTCCATTCAATTTGGTACAAGAAACCTTATTAAAAGATGAATATCAAATTTTATTAGAATTAGAATCTAAAGGTGTAGAAATCAACTCCGAACTTGAAGAATTAGTAGAAAATATTTCTGAAGATGATAATAGTATTCTTAATGATGATAATAGTGCTTTTGTTAGTGTTGAATTAAAAAATGCATTGAAATCTATTTATGAAGATATTGATTTACCAGAAAAACATATTTTTATAGAGTATTTAAAATTGAAAGGTAAAAAGAATAAGCTTGAATTTCAAAATAATCATCGAGAAATAGATTGGTCATCTATGAATGCAAACAAAGATAATACATATGGAAAAACTGTTATCACTGCATATATTAATGAAAAATTAGAAAATTACGAATTTGAAAAAAATAGTCATGAATATATCGTGAAAAGAGCTTCTAAACTTTTATCAAAAGATGCAGAAATCAATAAAGAAATTAAAAATCAAAAAGAAGAACTTGAAAAGAAAACAAAAGAAACGATAGAAACCTTAACGAAAGAAAATATTTTGTATTTATTAAAATTAAAATGGGTTTTTCCAATTATAAAGGAAATAAATAGCACACCAAATGTTATTATTAAGGATATAATTAATCAGATAGAAAGATTAGCAATGAAATATAAAACAACACTTTCAGATATTGAAAAAGAAATTAAAGATACTGAACAATTATTAACTTCTATGATTGATGAATTAGTAGGAAATGAAACAGATATAGCAGGACTTCAAGAATTTAAGAAAATTCTAGGAGGAAATTAGAATGAAAAAAAGTATGGAAGAAAAAAAGAAAATGCCCCAAATAAGATTTAATGGATTCAATGATGATTGGGAACAGCTTAAGTTAGGAGAATTATCTTCATCTTTTGAATATGGACTCAACGCAGCAGCTAAAGAGTATGATGGTAAAAACAAATATATCAGAATTACAGATATTGATGATGATAGCCGAAAGTTTAAACAGGAAGACATCACTTCACCAGACACAGATTTATCTTCTGCTGAAAACTACAGATTATCTGAAGGAGATATTTTGTTTACCAGAACAGGAGCAAGCGTTGGAAAAAGCTATATTTATAAGGCTTCTGATGGGTTAGTATATTATGCAGGATTTCTTATTCGTGCAAAAATTAAGAAAGATTACAACCCTGAGTTTGTGTTTCAAAACACACTTACAAATGATTATGAAAAATTCATAAAAATAACTTCTATGCGTTCTGGACAACCTGGAGTTAATGCACAAGAATATTCACAATATCAAATAATGATGCCATGCAAAATAGAACAAGATAGAATTAGTGGTTATTTGAGAAGACTCGATAACCTTATTACCCTTCATCAACATAAGTGTGACCAACTTAGAAACTTGAAGAAAGCAATGCTAAAAAAAATGTTTCCTCAAGATGGAGTTAGTATTCCAGAATTGAGATTTATTGGATTTACTGACACTTGGGAACAGCGTAAGCTGGGTGAAATTGTTGGGATATACGATGGGGTACACCAAACTCCCAAATATCAAGATAGTGGAATAATGTTTTTATCAGTAGAAAATATTTCTACTTTGCAATCTACAAAATATATATCTGAAGAAGATTTTAAGCGTGATTATAAAGTCTATCCTCAAGAAAACGATATATTAATGACAAGAATTGGCGATGTTGGTACAACAAATGTTGTGACAGATAATACTTTAAAAGCCTACTATGTTAGCCTTGCACTATTAAAATATAAGAATACTAATCCATACTTTTTAAGTAATGCAATGCAGTCGAATTATGTTCAAAAAGGATTAGCAAATCGTACATTAAAAACTGCAGTTCCTATGAAAATCAATAAAGATGAAATTGGAAAAGTGGATGTAATATTGACTGCTGCTGTTGAAGAACAGTCTAAAATTGGTTCATATTTCAAGAATCTTGATAATCTTATTACCCTTCATCAACGAAAGCTTGAAAAATTAAAAGTAATCAAAAAATCATTATTATCGAAAATGTTTGTTGATGCTGATTAAAAGGAGGTGTAAAAATGATATTTAAAAAGGAAAAAGATTTTGAGGATGCCCTTGTTAATTTGCTTTTTGATAAAGGATGGGAAAATAAGGTTATAGAGTATCCAACAGAAGAAGATTTAATACAAAATTGGGCGGATATTCTTTTTCAAAATAATAAGGAAAAAGATAGATTAAACGATTGCCCTCTTACTGATACAGAAATGAATCAAATTATGGCAAAGGTGGCGCAGTATGAAACACCGATAAATCTGAATGGGTTTATTAATGGTAAAACAGTATCTTTAAAAAGGGATAATCCTGATGATATTTTACATTTAGGTCAAGTAGTAAGTCTAAAAATATATGACCGTCATGAAATTGCAGCAGGACAAAGTAGATATCAAATTGTTAGACAACCAAAGTTTAAAACAAATAGAATTCTAAATGATAGACGTGGCGATATTATGCTTTTAATTAATGGTATGCCTGTCATTCATATTGAGCTTAAAAGAAGTGGTGTTCCTGTAAGTGATGCGTATCATCAAATTGAAAAATACGCCCATGAAGGTGTCTTTACAGGCTTATTCTCTTTAGTTCAAATATTTGTTGCTATGGAACCCAATGAAACTGTATATTTTGCTAATCCAGGCCCAAGAGGGATGTTCAACAGAGATTTCTATTTTCATTGGGCAGACTTTAATAATATGCCAATCAATAAATGGGACAAGATTGCTAGTTCGTTGTTATCAATACCTATGGCTCATCAATTAATTGGATTTTATACAGTTGCTGATAGGGCAGATAATATATTAAAAGTTATGAGAAGTTATCAATATTTTGCGGCTAGCAAAATAAGCGATAAAGTAACAAATCATGATTGGACTTTTGGAAATCAATTAGGAGGGTATATATTTCATACAACAGGCTCTGGAAAAACAATGACAAGTTTTAAATCAGCACAATTGATTTCTAATTCTGGAGATGCAGATAAGGTGCTATTCTTGGTAGATAGAATAGAATTAGGAACACAATCATTAAAAGAATATAGAGCTTTTGCTGATGAGTCAGAGACAGTTCAAGAAACAGAAAATACTGATGATTTAATCAGAAAATTAAAAAGTGATAACTATGAAGATAGACTCATTGTTACCTCAATTCAAAAAATGAGTCACATGAATAAAATAATAAATGAATATGATTTAGAAAAAATCAGACGATATCGCACTGTGTTTATTATTGATGAAGCACATCGTTCAACATTTGGTGAAATGTTAGCGGATATAAAACGACTTTTACCTGATGCATTATTTTTTGGTTTCACAGGAACTCCTATAGTGGAAGAAAATATGAAAAAGGGAAATACTACATCTTCAATCATAGGTGATGAGTTGCATAGATATAGTATTGCTGATGGTATTAGAGATAAAAATGTATTAGGATTTGATACATACAAAGTATTAACGTTTCAAGATATAGATTTAAAAAAAGCGGTTGGATTAGAAAAAGCAAAAGCATCTACAGAAGCAGAAGCTTTAGCAGATAAAGAAAAAGAAAAAATTTATCGTAAATTTGTACAAGAACTAAAAATGGCAGGTTATTACGATAAAAACGGGAACTACGTAAAGGGAATAGAGGATTATATCCCTACTTCTCAATATGAAAGTGATGAGCATAGAGATGCTGTAGTTAATGATATTATTAAGAATTGGGCACTACTAAGTAGAAATAGTAAATTTCACGCAATTCTTGCAACAAGCAGTATTTCAGAGGCTATTGAGTATTACAGATTATTTAAGGTAAAAGCACCAAAATTAAAAGTAACTGCAATATTTGAGCCAACTATAGACAATGGTGGAGATAGTTCTATTGATAAAGAGGATGGATTGGTTGAAATAATTGAAGATTATGAAAAGCGCTATAATAAACATGGACAGTATTCTATTTCAAAATTTTCAAAAATGAAAAAGGATATAGCTAATAGATTAGGACATAAAGAAAGATATATTAGACTCAAAAAAGAAGAGACAATTGACCTTTTAATTGTTGTCGACCAAATGCTTACGGGTTTTGATTCAAAATGGATTAATACACTTTATCTAGATAAGATTTTATATAATGAAAACTTAATTCAAGCGTATTCAAGAACAAACAGACTTTTTGGGATTGAAAAGCCTTTTGGAACAATTAAATATTATAGAAAACCACATACTATGGAGCGATTAACAAAAGAAGCGGTTAAATTATATTCAGGAGATAAAGCATTTGGATTATTTGCTGACCATCTTTGTGAAAATATTGAAAATATGAATAAAAATTACCGAGAAATAAAAGAAATATTTGAATCTTGTGGTATCAATGGTTTTTTGACTCTTCCAGAAGATGAATCTGCTTGTAAAAAATTTGCCAAAGAATTTGGAAAACTTAACAGATATTTAGAAGCCGCTATTATTCAGGGATTTGTTTTTGATAAGTTAGAATATGAAAATAAAGAAACTAATGAAAAAGCTACACTTGAATTTGACGAATTTGTATATAACATACTTGTTGCAAGATATAGAGATATAGGAAAAAGTGGTGGCGGAGGTAGAAAACCTGGTGATTTAGGATATGATATCGATTCTAATCTTTCAACTGTCGCAGCAGATAAAATAGATGTTGATTATATGCAGACAAACTTTGATAAATATATTAAATCTATTAAAAGCAATGTTTCTGCTGAAGAACTTGAGAAAATCGAAAACGAGCTTCACAAATCATTTGGTTTGCTTTCAAAAGCGGAACAGAAACAAGCAAGTATTATTTTACATGAAATTCAAAGTGGAGATTTATATATAGAAGAAGGAAAAACATTGATGGAATATATCAGTGAAAGATTATATGATGAAAGAGATAAACAAATTAATGATATCATTGAAGCTTTAGGTGTCGATGAGGGGAAATTACGACATCTTATGAGTTTGAAGCCAACTTTAGAAACAATAAATGAATATGGTAGATTTGAAGAGTTGAAAGTCACAATGGATGATGAAAAAGTTAAGAATTATTATGATAATCTTACAGAAAAATCTAATCCATTGTTTATGTGTAAAATTAAAGCTTATAAGTTATTAAGAAACTTTATTGTACAGGATGGATTTAACATTGACGAAATGGACTATGAAAAACAAGAAGAATAAGAGTTTCAATAAGATGTAGTGAAATGCTTCAACTATAAAATCAATAAATATAAAAAATATAAAAATATTAAGGAACACATATTATTATATTGTGTTCCTTTTCAGTTCTTATTGTTTTTTTGCTGATATTTATTGCATAATTTAATTTTAAATAATAGAATAGTAGTGAAGAATAGAACAAACTTAAATATGCCAAACTATTAAAGGAGGTGTTATTATGGCAACTTCAAGTATTACTCATAATTTTGTTATATCAGGACAACGTCAGGTAAATAAATTTGTTGAAGCAATAGAAGAATCTGCTAATAATCCTTCGATTCATACTCCTATAAATGCTAAGGAAATTAAAGGCGAAAACGCTCTAAGAAATTTTATGAAGCAAAGGAGAAAAATGAATGTCGGATAATAGATTCTTAATTATCAACATTCGAGAATATTTAGCGTTAGGCACTGATGAAGAAGCTGGAGAACCTGCATTAGTTAAATTGCTCTCTGGCTTTTCTTGTCCTCAAAATAAGGATGTTGAGTATTTTTTAAAAGAAAATGCAATTGAATTTACGAAAAAAAGTCAATCAGTTACATATCTAGTTTTTTCAAATATAGATGGTGCATTGTTGGGTTATTTTTCTTTAACATTAAAACCATTAATTGTAAAAGGAACTTCTATAAGTAAAACTATATCAAAAAAATTACAACGAATTAGTCAATTTAATAAAGAAATAGGGACATATACGATGTCAGCATATTTAATTGCTCAGCTCGGAAAGAACTTTTCTAATGATTTAAATAAAAGAATCACAGGAGAAGAGCTTATGAATCTTGCTATGAATACTATAAAAGAAGTCCAATATAAAGTAGGGGGTATTGTAGTATTTTTAGAAGCTAATGATAAAGAAAAATTAAAATTATTTTATGAAGAAAGAAATTTTAAAGAATTTGATTCAAGAATGACTTTTTCAAAAAACGGAGAAGAATATAAGTTATTACAATATTTAAAAGTTCTTTAAAATGCCTATAACATATTTATAAAAAAGGGACAAAAAAGGGACAACTCCTTGAGGAACCAACAAAAAATAAGTATAATATGGATGAAATAGGCGAAAAATGGCTAAAAAAAACTCAAAAAATGCGGAAATAACCGATGGTTTATTACCATACGTTGGTGAATAATTTTAAAGAGTATAATTACTTATAAAAAATAAAGCTCATAAATGCTAGAAAACATAGTGTTTATGAGCTTTTCGTATTTATTTTTAACATCCTCTCATACGCCATATTTGGTCTGTACAATCTTTGATAGTAAGAGAAACTTTATTTTCAATGAAATTTAAAAAAGTATTTTCATTTAAGTTTTCTTGTTCTAATGTTCCCATAATTCCAGCCATGCTGATACGATCAATGCCCAAATCATTCAATAAGTGAATTATTTTTCGTTGAGTTTCATTTATTTTTTTATGTTTTTTACCTCCTAACTCATTGCCGAATCTATCTAACCATTCCTCATAATTGTTGATTTTAGTATGGATGATAGGTTCATGATTTTCAATATAAATTTAAAACAAATAATAAAGAAAGTTGTTTTTGAATAGAGGACATTTCATAAAAGTCCTCCTATTATTATCTTTATATAGTACATATGTTGAATCTCCTTTCAACATATATATTCGCTAGAAAATAAGTTTTTTCTTTTTAAATATTAATTAATTGATACAATAGTATAAAGGAGGGATTGTTGCGGGATTTTTAGACAAACTATTAAAAAAAGAAAATAATAAACAAGAAGAATATAAAGAAGAAAAACCTGCCAAAAGAATCTATCAAAGACTAAAAGAAGTAAGTGAAGTAGACTATATACGCTTTGAATTAGAAGAAAAAGAAACACATATCTTTGATAGTAAAGTAGGTGGTGCTTATTATGTGCCTGGAGATCAAAATCTTCCAGTAAATCAAAAAACGGGAGCACCTTTATATTTATTAGCACAAATAAATTTTGAACAAATACCTCATATAAAAGATTTTCCAGAAAAAGGATTACTTCAAATCTTTATTAGTGGAGATGATGGCGTTTATGGATTAGACTTTGATAATGAATATAGTCAATCAGGGTGGTGTTTACGTTATTTAGAAGAAGTACCAAAATTAGTAGATGAATCAAGTATTTATAAGTTTCAATATAGCGAAGATACAGAATTTCCATTAGAAAAAGATACAACTTTTTTATTAAAGGCTCATTTAGATAAACAAATCATCACAATGAATGATATTCACTTTGATGAAGTTGTTGATACTTATTTAGATGAAAACTTAAAAGGAATCATGCAAGATGATGAGGTAGTGGATGAATTAAATGATTTGATTACCTTGATTCCTTGTCAAATAGGCGGTTATCCTTTCTTCACACAATATGATCCTCGTCAAGAAGATAGTAATGAAATATTGTTGTTTCAACTTGATTCACAAGATCATATTTTATGGGGCGATTCAGGTGTCGGTAACTTCTTTATTTCAAAAGAAGATTTAAAAAATAAAGATTTTAGTCATGTTCGCTATTATTGGGATTGTTATTAGATGCATATTGTTTGCTTAATAGAGAAAAATAGTTTATATTATAAGTAGGAATAATTACTACTTATAGAAAAGAGGAAAAGGCTATGAATCAAAAATTTTATATTTGTAAACACTGTGGAAATGTGATTGAAAAAGTAGAAGATAAAGGAGTCCCTGTGGTATGTTGTGGCGAAGTTATGAAAGAGCTTCAAGCAGGAATTGAAGATGCAGCATTTGAAAAACATATTCCTGTTTATACAGTGGAAGGTGATACCGTTCATGTATTTGTTGGAGAAGTAGAACATCCAATGACAGCAGAACATTGGATTGAATGGGTTTCTTTGAAAACAGATAAAGGTATTCAAAGAAAATATCTAAAACCAGGAGAAAAACCAAGTGTTGATTTTAAAATCTTAGAAGGTGAAGAAGTAGAAGAAGTGTATGCTTACTGTAATCTTCATGGATTATGGAAAAAATAATGAAGCTATAAAAAGACCAAAAATGGTCTTTTTATATGTATTCTATTAACAGTTCAATTATAATTATCATTTGATAAATAGTTTTTAGTATATTAATTCTTAATAACATCTAAACAGATAATGGTAAGCTTGTTGTTCAATTTATGACATATGCTTATATACCAAATGTTATTATTCAAATGATTATGCCTTTTTTAACAAAATCAGTTACAACAATGGCATTTATTATGATTAATATGAAAGTTATTGCAACTATTATTGATGGAACGCACCAAATGAGTGCTTTATCAATTGTTTCAACATTCAAAAGTATTAGTTCGATTATTTTCCAAGCTATTGCAGGTTATTTGATTGATTTATATTCATATCAATTTTTCTATGGTTTCCTTTTTTATTTGTGCAACCGTTGGTTTAGTATTATGTATGCTTTATAAAATACCAAGTGGGAATGAACATCGTTTATTTGATTAAAAAGAGCTTCGAATTGAAGCTCTTTAAAATGGACCCTGTAAAACGGACACAAGAAAAAAAGTACTTTGGTGCTTAGTCCAGTAACAAAATGTCAATAGTTTTTTAATCATTTTTTCAAAAAAAGGCAAAAAAAGAACGTATAGATTATTTCCATACGCTCTAAACGGGAAGTTGTAAATATCATTTTACATTTTTATATGAAATCACAATATGACTTGGTGCAAATAATACTGATGCAATAATCAATAGCACTGACCTACTCATAATCCCACTAAACAAGAACAACATTGAAGGGATAATAGAAAGTGCTAATGCTCTGAAAACGCTGTTTTTCTTAAAACATATAATCCAAATAGCACAATAAAGCATTACCAATATGGTATCTACAATCAAATATAGTACAAATGCTTCGTCAGACCACCACCCGAACCAAGTTCCCGGAATATTGATTATCATGAATCCGAAACAACCCAATCTCCCTACTTGTTCTGTGACCTCAACATATTTATTGTTCCACTTATTATCAAATCCATCTTTGCACTTAATCGAAAATACAACATTGGGTATCATAATGACTGCAATAAAAATCAGCCCAAAAACATTAAACCATTCCATATTATCTACCATCACAATCTTCGATTTTCTCAATTCTCCAAACTTGAATTTTCAAATTAGTCTTTGCAAATAACCTTTGAACCTTCACCGTCAATTACAATTCCTTGACGGTTGTTAATTGGGCATAGATTCAAATCCGAAAACTCAGTCATTATTTTCTCGGTAACTTTCTTAAATGGTGCTGTAAGATAATGCGGAAGAACATAGAAATCAATCAAATCAAGCCCTGCATCATCTTCTTGTGAGTAGTCCTTCGGCTTTTCATCCATTTGCTGGATATATTGGATGCTTGGAGCGCATATAATTGCGCCTGCCGACTCGCCGATCATCAATTTTCCATTTGCCAATTCCTTTTTCAGCAGCCCATCAGTTCCCGTTTTACGGAGCCAGTCCATAAGAAAAAAAGAATTTCCGCCGGTAAAATATATCACATCTGAATCTTCAAAAACAGACTGTATCGTTGAATAAGCCTCCGTTGAAATATCAATTTCAGTTACGATTGCTCCCAACTTTTTGAATAATTTTCGAGCCGAGCCGACATAACCGGTGTAGCCTTCACGCAGCGAAGCTGTTGGAATAAATGCGACTTTCTTATTTTCAATTTCTTCCTTTATCAGACTTCCTACACTTGAAAAATGCGAACATAAAAATAGTTTCATCAATATTCTCCTTTATAAATTCCGATTGTTATTCACATGATATCATATTTTTTCTTCAGTTACATCCACCTAATTTTAATACACTGCCTGTTGACTTGCTTCTGTAACCAGCATCCGGTTAATCTTCTCCTGCATTGTTTCCTTTGCATTTTCATTGAAATGATAACGGACAACATAGACTGTCTACCCGATTTTCTTTGTAAATGTGTTACCCTCTGTTTTTGTATTCATCATTTTTTTCATAATCATTTTTCCTTTCTTTTGGAGCCACAGCAGAGAGTCATTCCATTGGTTTCTGTCAGAACATTATTCTTTCAATCAGGCCCAAAATGGGCACTTCCAGTTTCGTAAGCTACCTATATATATCCTTTTCATTTTTGCTTGCAAAAAGCCTTGTGATCACAGCACTTTTTTATCGTAAAAAGCGTTGATAATCCAGAATTACGCTTCCAATTGAAGATGGAGATTTAGAAATTACTAAAGAAGGTACGGTTGAATTCTTATCATTCTCTTGCTATATGTCACAAGTTGTAGCTTCTAATCCAGAAGATTATGAAGGAGCAGGTGGTGGAAACTTATCGCTTGGTATTTAAGTGCATCTGACTGGGGATGGCAAATTGATCCAACAGGACTTAGAAATGCTTTAGATAGATTATATAATCGTTATCAAATGCCATTATTTGTTGTAGAAAACGGTTTAGGAGCATTTGATACAATTGAAGAAGACGGATCAATTCATGATACTTATAGAATCAATTATTTAAGAGATCATATTAAAGCTATGGATGCCGCTGTGAATGAAGATGGTGTTGACTTAATGGGATATACTATGTGGGGATGTGTTGATTTAGTTTCAGCTTCTACAGGAGAAACAGCAAAACGTTATGGATTTGTCCATGTTGATAAATATGATGATGGTACTGGAGATTTATCAAGAAGAAGAAAAGATTCATTCTATTGGTATAAAAAAGTAATCGAATCTCATGGAAATGATTTAGATTAGGAAATAATGGATATGATAATTTTTAAAAAGTGAAATCTTAAAAATATCATATCTTTTTTTATTTTAAAGGTAAATATAGATAATAAATATTTAGTTATTTGTTTATTGTGATATAATCAAAGGAGAGGTGATTATATTGAAAAAAGTAACAGTAGCTGCAATTGCAAAAGAAGCAGGAGTTTCTCCTGGAACAGTAAGCAATGCACTTAATAATAGAAAAGGATCTATTAGTAAAGAAAAAAGAGATCATATTATAGAAGTGGCAGAAAAACTAGGATATTTTAAAACTGGAAAAAGGACAGGTATTTTGACACTTGTTATTTATAGTAAAAAAGAACGAGTTGTTGGAGACACACCTTTTTTTTCTGAATTGATTAGAGGTTTAGAAAATGAGGCAACGAAACAAGATTATAGATTAAATATTATATATATAGATAGTGATCAGATAGGAGAAATACAACAACTTGATGATGTTTCAAAAAGTGATGGATTAATTCTTTTAGGAACAGAAATGCAGTTAGAAGATGTTGAAAGATTTGAAAATTTTAGAATACCATATATTATTATCGATAATGCTTATACAAATCAAAAATGTGATTTTTTATCTATTAATAATAGAGATGGAATGTATGAAATAACAAATTATTTAGTTAAAAAAGGGTATAAAAGAATTGGATTGATTAATTCTATTAATCAAATAAATAACTTTAAAGAAAGAAAAATGGGTTATTTACAAGCTATGATGGATAGTGGATTAAATGTAGTTCCAGAATTAGAAGCCTTTGTTCAACCAACGATAGATGATAGTTATAGAGATTTTAAGGATTACTTAGTAGAACTTATAAATGGAGAAGATGAGATGCCCGATGCCTTCGCTGCAGTTAATGATTATATTGCATTGGGGGCTATAAGAGCTATGCAAGAGCTTAATGTCAATGTCCCAATAACAGGATTTGATGATATTTCATTTGCAAGTTATTCAACACCATCATTAACAACTGTCAGAGTAAATAAAAGATATCTAGGGGAAGTTGCAGTAAAAAGATTGATAGAGAAATTTTCAGAAAATGAAAACACATTAAAAATAATGGTAAGTACGAAAATAATAGAACGTGATAGTACTAAATAAATAAATAAAATATTTAGTTAAAACTTAAATAAAAATTTAGTTGAAGTGTTGACTGATGAAACCACTTTCATTATACTTTTGGTTGTAGAGAGTTGCAACACTACTAGAATATGTATGAGATGGAAGGAAAAATAAAATGGATAACAAATATGTTAATAAAGCTTTGGAAATATCATCTAAGGTTGCATCAAATGTTTATCTAGATGCTATTTCTAAAGGATTGATGGGGACATTACCTATCTTGATTATTGGTTCAATTGGATGTCTTTTAGGGGTATTCCCATTTGATCCTTATTTACAATTTATTGAAAAAATAGGAGTTAAAACTTATTTCTTAGCTGCATCAACAGTAACAACAAGCTGTTTATCAATTTATGCAGCATTCTTAATTGGATATCGTTTAGCTGGAAGTTTTAAATGTGATCAAATTCCAGCAGGATTAATTTCAGTTTTTGCATTTTTTATTACTACACCACTAACAAAAGATAGTGGATTGATGATGGAATTTATGGGTGCTAAAGGTTTATTCGGTGCAATGATTGCTGCATTGATAGCTACAAGAATCTATTGTGCATTTATGAATGTTGATAAATTAAAAATTAAAATGCCAAATGGTGTACCACCAATGATTGCTAATACATTTACAGCATTAATTCCAGCAATCTTAGTAGGATTAATTTTCATTGCTGTGGCTACAATATTCTCATTTACTCCTTATGGTTCATTTACACAGTTAGTTTATACAGTTATTGTGACACCTTTAAATTCTTTAGGTGGAAGTGTATGGTCTTTAGTGGTTTTAATTTTAGTACAAATGCTTTTATGGTTCTTTGGAATTCATGGATCAAATGTTATTAGTGGTGTAATTACTGCTGTATATTTACCTATGGCAACAGCTAACTTAGAAGCATATGCTGCTAGTAAAGCTTTACCAAATATTTTATGTAATACATTCTATGATACTTTTAGTGGAATTGGTGGTGCAGGAGGTACTTTATCATTATGTATCGTTATCTTATTATTTGCTAAATCAAAACAAAATAAGACAATGGGGAAATTAGGTATTATTCCTGGGTTATTCACAATTAATGAACCAGTTGTATTTGGTTATCCTTTAATTATGAACCCATTAATGGCAATACCATTTATTCTAACACCAATTGTACAAACATTAGTTGCTTATTTCAGTATGTACATAGGTTTAGTACCAAGATTTACAGGTGTACAAGTACCATGGTGTATGCCAATTATCTTAAAACCATTACTTGCTGGGGGTTGGCAAGCTGCAATTTTACAAGTTGTATGTATTTTCATTGGATGTTTAATTTGGTATCCATTCTTTAAAGTTTCTGATAAACAAAGATATGAACAAGAACAAAGTTTAGAAGCTACTGCAGAATAGTATTTACAACAGAAAATAAATAGGAGGAAAATTATGTCACTTACAATAGAAAACAATATTCTAATGAAAAATGGGAAACCGTTTTTCTACCTAGCAGATACATGCTGGTCTGCATTTACAAATATTAAAGATAATGATTGGGATTATTATTTAGATTATCGTAAATCACAAGGTTTTAACACATTACAAATCAACATCCTCCCTCAATGGGATGCATCCGCCACAGATTTATGTTATGAACCTTTTGAAGTTATTGATGGAAAATATAATTATAAAAAATTAAATTTATCTTATTTTGAGCATGCAGATAAAATGTGCGCACGTGCTAAAGAAAAAGGCTTTGAATTAGCACTTGTTATAATGTGGTGTAATTTTGTTCCTGATACATGGGCAAGTCAATTTTATTCAAAAGGTATTATGCCAATAGATTGTATTGACAATTATATAAATATTATTCATGAAACATTTACAAAGTATGAACCACTTTATATTATTAGTGGAGATACTGATTTTAATACGGAACAATGTATTGAATATTATGTTAAATGTGCTAAACAATTAAAAGAATTAGCACCTAATTGTTTATATACAACACACATAAAAGGAAGATATACATATATACCAGATAATCTTTATTCATATTTGGATTTATGTTTTTATCAAAGTGGTCATAATGCTCAAAACTTAGGAATGCCTTACTTACTTGCAGAAGAAATGGCAGATAAATATAAAGGTAAACCAGTAATAAATAGTGAACCATGTTATGAAGATATGGGATATTCTAGACAAATGTATGGAAGATGGAGTAAAGAAGATATCATTAGAGCTGCATGGATGTCTTTACTTTCTGGAGCCAGTGCTGGAATTACTTATGGAGCGGCAGGAATCTATAGTTGGCATACTATAAATAAAGGATTTGAAGCTTCGTTGGGAGAAGGATTTGCGACTCCTAAATGTTGGCAACAAGCTTTATGTTTTGATGGTGCTTGGGATTATGGTTATATAAAATATATATTTGAAACTTATGATTTATATGGGTTAAAAGCTATACAAGAATTACTTGTAAAAGAAAATCCAGAAATTAGAATTGCTAGAAAAGATGATAAAATTGTGTTATATGTTCCACACAATATTGACATTGAATTAAATTTAGATTTATCAAACTATAAATCAATTGCAATTGATTTAACAAGAAGATATGTTTCACCACTTCAAACAATTAATGGAAAGACAAGCATTATTAAAATGACATATTTTAATAGAGATGCATTATATATTTTAGAAAAAGATGTATAGAGTTGCGATAACTTGTTCGTTTTCAATTTCAGCAAAAAATATCTGTCATGTTTTGCAAGAAGAAATTGAAAAAAAGCAGTTGAACATAGAAGTTGAAGCATTTCATACAGAAGATTGTAGTAAAGTAATAGGTAATTATGACTTAGTTTTACTTATGCCGCAAATTAGATATAATTTGAAAAATATAAGTAAATTATTGAAACCTATTGAAACAAAAGTAATTACAAATGAACAAATTAATCATATAAATGATTTGTTAGATGTTATTATAGAAAGCAAAGAACAGTGTAAGAAATAAAAATACACTGCTCTTTTTTAATAATCATAATAATGATCAATCTTATCAATGAGATCTTTATATTTTTTCTTATTTTTTTTAAGCATCACAACATAATAAGTGACATGGGCTTCTTCTTCATTGATGGGAAGAATCACGCGATCAGACATCTTACCCTCTCTTTTAATAGAAAGATTAGAAGTATAAGAAGGTAGTGTTGATGCTTTGACAATTTCATTAAAAGTAAGACGTTCATCTTGTAAAAGATATCTAGTTTTTGGGGTTTTTTGCATATGTAAATCATGCCAAAAACCAATATTTGAATAAAGAAGCATAGTTTGTCCATCTAAATCATTAAATTTTATTTCTTTTTTATTCGCAAGAGGATGATTTAATGGTAATGATAATAAAAGATCTTCTTCAACATAAGGAATACAAAAATATTGAGAATCATCAATATATTCAGGAGTAATCACAAGGTGATACTCTTTTTCTTTTAATTTTGTAAGTAAATCTTTTTTGTTAATAACGGCTGTTTGAATTGTTATTTGTGGATAAAGTTCTTTAATTAAAGGTTCAATATCCCACATAGGTGCAGGAGAACAAGTTGCAATAGAAATACGATGAAATGATTGATCATAATCTTGTACATCATTTATCATTGTTTGAATACTTTTAATGATTTTTTGAGCATGCTTAACAGCTAATTCACCATTTTTATTAAGAACAATTTTATTTTTATAATGATCAAAGAGTTCTACTCCTAAATCACTTTCTAATCTTTGCATAGAGCGTGAAAGGGCTGGTTGTGAAATTAATAATTCTTTGGCAGCTTTAGAAATTGTTTTATTTTCAGCAATATAAATAAGTTGTTCAAGTTGATTAAGTTCTATCATATAATGACCTCCTACTATGCGTTTAAATTATAGCACATTTCTTTATTGGTATTGTACTTTTAAGTAATAAAAAAATAAAATATGTATGTAAAAAGGAGAAACTAAAAAATGAAAACATGGTTAATTACAGGATGTTCAAGTGGTATTGGAAAAGGAATTGCGAAAGCTGTTTTAGAAAGTGGGGATCAAGCAATTGTTACAGCAAGAAATAAAGATAAAGTGATGGATATTGTAGAAGCTTATCCAGAAACGGCTTTAGCTGTTTCTTTAGATGTATGTAGTCAAGATAGTATTAAAAATGCAGTTAAAGAAGCATACGATAAATTTGGAACAATTGATGTTCTTGTTAATAATGCAGGATATGGTTATCGTAGTGCTGTAGAAGAAGGAGAAATCGAAGCAGTTCAAACTTTATATCAAACTAATTTATTTGGACCAATTGAATTAATTAAAGCCGTTCTTCCTAAAATGAGAGAACAAAAATCAGGTTATATTTTAAATGTAACTTCGATTGCAGCAACAAGATCTGCTGTAGGATCTGGATATTATGCTTCTAGTAAAGCAGCTTTGGAATTACTAACAAATGGATTAATGAAAGAACTTGCTCCTTTAGGAATTAAAGCGATGGTTGTTCAACCAGGTGCTTTTAGAACAAGATTCTATGATGGGAAATCTTTACAAGGAACAAAAGCTCAAATTGGTGATTATGAAGCAACAGTAGGTAAATCAAGACCTGGTAACTTTGAAAATAAACATCAACAAGCTGGAGATCCAGATAAAGCAGGTAAAGTGATTGTAGAAGTGGTTCATAATGATGATTTACCTGAAATCTTAACATTAGGTAAAGCTGCTGTAACAGCTGTTAAATCAACATTAGAAGCAAAAATTGCAGAATTAGATAAATGGGCTGAAGTATCAGCTTCATGTGATTATGAGGAAGGAAAGTAGAAAGATGAAAAGAGTAAGACTTGGAAAGACAGATATGTATGTAAATGCGATTGGGCTAGGATGTATGGGGTTATCTCATGCTAGTGGTGTACCAACACCAAAAGATGAAGCTGTAGAAATTTTAAGAAAAGCGCATGAAATGGGATATGATTTCTATGATACAGCTGAATGTTATACAGGAATTAATCCTGATGGAAGTACAGCTTATAACGAAGAAGTTGTTGGTGAAGCTGTTAAACCATTTAGAAAAGATATTATCTTATGTACTAAATTTGGTGTTAAACATATGGGTGATCACCTTGAATTTGATAGTTCACCAGAAACAATTAGAAAATCCTTAGAAGAATCATTAAAGAAATTACAAACAGATTATGTTGACATTTATTATCAACATCGTATTGATCCTAAAGTAGAACCAGAAGTTGTTGCTGGTGTGATGAAAGAATTAATTGAAGAAGGAAAAATTAAAGCATGGGGTATTTCTGAAACAAATGAAGAATACTTAAGACGTGCTCATGCTGTATGTCCTGTAACTGTTATTGAAAACAGATATTCAATGATGGCTAGATGGCATGAAAATTTAATGCCTGTATGTAAAGAATTAGGAATCACTTATGTTGCTTTCTCTCCTCTTGCTAATGGGGCACTTACAGGAGCTTATCAATCTAAAAAAGATTTTGGTAGTGGAGAACAAGATTTTAGACCAGATATGCCACAATATAGTGATGAAGGTATTAAAAAGACAAATGAATTATTAGAAGTTGTTTCACAAATTGGTGAAATACATCATGCGACAAATGCTCAAGTGTCACTTGCTTGGATGATTAATAAATATGATTTTATTATTCCAATTCCAGGATCTAGAAAAATTGAAAGACTTCAATCTAACTTTGAAGCAGGTAATGTTGAATTAAGTCAAGAAGAAGTTAAAACAATTGATGATAAATTAAATACAATGGAATTTAAAGTATTTGGAGGTCATTAATGATTCAATTAGATAAAAGGGAAGCTTTTCCCTTTTCTTCTAATCCTTTTGGATTGGTTTATAAAATGACTATTCTTTTCAATCACTTGATTCAAATGAACAACTTTATTTGATAGGGGATATCGAAGAATATCAAATTAATTTATTAATTAATATTATTAAACACTATAAAATTATTAGAAATGAAACACAATTATATATAAGTTATAGGGAGATATAAAAATGAGTATTTTATTTATTAATGGAAGTCCTAATAAAAATGGAAATACTGTAAGACTTACTAAAAAATTCTTAAAAGATCAAGAATTTAAAACATTAAATCTAGTTGATTATAAAATCTACAGTTATGGTCAAAACTTTGAAGATGATCAATTAGATGAAGTTATTGAACAAATGAAACAAGCAGATACAATTGTTATTGGTTCGCCACTTTATTGGCATAGTATGTCAGGAGCTATTCGTAATGTTTTAGATCGTTTTTATGGTTATGTAGATGAATGTTTATTACAAGGAAAAGATATGTATTTTGTTTTCCAAGGATATGCACCTACAAAGGAACAATTAGCTGCTGGTGAATATACAATGAGTCGTTTTGCTAAACTATATGGTATGAACTATAAAGGGATGATTGCTGAATAAAAAGACTATAAAGAAACCTAGCTTTTAGGTTTTCATTATAGCCTTTTTTATAGCTTTAAATATTTTTCAAGTTTGGTGAATTTTGGAATACATATAAAATGTTTATCAAGAAAATTCTTGAAAAAACTGATGAATGTTCCATTAAACAAAGCAACAATAATAGTTCCTATACCAATACCAACAATTCCATGAAATAAGAATAAAGACATGATAAAAGATAAAATAAGGAATGTACAATCAAAGCAAGTTTTAAATATTTTTAAAGTAATATGATATTTTTTTGATATTTCTTGAACAAAAAAATCATAGATTTGAGGATATAAATAAGATTTATAAAACATAGCGACAGCCATTGCTGAAAGTATAAAACCGATAAAAAAATAAACAATACGTAATTGAAAACATATTTCATTTTGTCTTTGAAAGAAAGGAATAATTATTTTCCAAATATCTGCCATTGTTGCATATAAAACACCAGTGATAAAAGAACTCAAATATGCCATTTTAAATTTTTTCATTAAAATACAAAAAATGATAAAAATAATCCCTTCAACAATATATTCTGCTTGCCCATAAGTAAGTGAATAAACTTTTTCACTTAAAATATAAGCGGGTCCATTTATAGCAGATAACCCCATGTTTGCAATAGTCAGTAAGTCTATTGAAAATGATAAAACTAATATTGCAATTAAATACAATATCTCACTATTTATTCTTCTTTTTTTCATTTTAATCACCTCACCATGCATTATAGAAGCATTTATCTATAAAATTAAAAATGTTTCCAAATTGGAAACATTTCTAAACATGTCTACAATTGGTAGATAGTCATTTTCTTTCTATTTCAATGAGGTTCATGTATAGTTAAAGTAGGAGGTGGTATTATGGATAATGATAGATTTGCTAGAACAATAAAAAATGCAAGACTTAAAAAAGGGTACACTCAAAGTCAACTTGCAGATTTACTAAATGTCAGCAACAAAACAATTAGTAAATGGGAAACAGGAAGAGGTTATCCTGATATTACCTTACTTGCTAAGATAACATCTATTTTAAAACTAGACTATGAAGAACTTCTTCAAAGCAATGAATATATTATTCAAAAAAGAAAGAAAAAAAGAAAAGATATTTTTATCATCAGTATTGTTTGTTTTATTTTTGCAATTACATTAATTGGTATGTATAAAGTCCAAAAACAACAAAAATATGAAAATAATTATAATAATATCATCCAAAGATTATGCAGTGATTATTATGTAGGTGACCAATTGGCTTTAGCTTATCGTGAACCTGCTTCGTTAGTGGTTATGTATTCTGGTGGTTTGACACAAAAGAAAGTTATTCAATTTTGTGATTATTTAAATATTAATGATTTTAAAAAGATTAAAACAATTAAAACAGAATTATCAAATAATCCTACAATTTCTTATATTAATCAAGATAATCAAGAAAAACAATATGAATTTTATATTATGAGTCAAAAAGGTGATATAAAAGTAACGATTGTCATACTTAAAAATAATATCATTAAAATCCTTGATGATGAGAATCATCAAGTCCACTATTATCAAAGTCAAAATATAAATTATGAAAAACTTAATATAGATTATTTACCTTGGTAATACCAAGGTATTTTTTTTATGAAAATGTTATAATTTTTGTAACAAATAACTACTTTAAAAAGTATTACTAATGAAAGGAGGTTTTTGTATGGAAGAAGTGATTCAACGAGAAAAAGAACTGGTTTATCGTTTAGCTTTTAGTCAATGTCATCAAAAAGATCAAGCAGATGATATCTTTCAAAATGTGATGTATCGTTATATGAAAAGAAAACCTGTTTTTGAATCTTTAGAACATGAAAAAGCTTGGTTTATAAGGGTAACACTTAATTGTAGTAAAACATCTTTGAAGTCTTTTTGGCATAATAAAGTAGATGAAATCGATGAACAAACTTATATTTTTGAAAAGCAAGAAATTGATTTGACCCCTTATTTAAATAAGCTTTCTAAAAAGTATAATGTAGTTCTTTATTTATTTTATTATGAAGGATATTCAACAAAAGAAATGGCAGAATTATTACATATCAAAGAAAATAATGTTCGTGTTTTATTAAACCGAGCAAGAAATCAATTAAGAAAGGAGATAGAGGCTGATGAAAAATAAATCATTTAAAAGTTATTATGATGAAATTCAAGTTGATGAAAATCTTATTCAACAAATTCCTATAAAAAAACATCATTACTATAAACCTATTTTGATTATTTCTTGTGTAGTTCTTTTATTTGTATTAGGTATTCAAAACAAAGAAACAAAAGATACATTTGAAATTCTTGCTTATAATCAAACCTATAATTCTATTACTACTCAAGCAACACCGATGGATTATTATTTAATTCATGATCAGGTCAATATAATGGATAAAGTGCAATTGAAAAAGAAATATGAAGAAAAGTATTTTTCTAAAAAAACAGATTTTAAACAATCGCAATTAGATTTAAAAAATTATGATGGAAAATATTATTTAGATGGATATCTTACAACAAGTTATTTTACAGTAGATGTACAAAGTGATGAAATTGAATCAATTCGTATTGTTCAAGGAGGAAATCCTTTGGAGATTCGTCTAGGTGGAAAAGTCTATCAAAGTGATACTACGATTTCTTATGATCTTTATAAAAAATATTATCATACAAAAAAAGGCTTAAAAGTTATTTGGAAACCAGAAGATTATCTTTTTAACTCTAAGATAAAAGATATTTCTGATAATTTTAGAATTGAAGTGAACTATAAATCAAACGCAAGTAAACTTTTTGAAATAGAACTTTCTTTTAATCAAAAAGGACAAATGTTTGTTCAAAAAAGAAAAGCAAAACGTACAGAAATTAATACTGAATTAAAGCAATCAAAACATAAATACTTACGTTTTAGTACTTTAAGTGAATCAGAAACAATCAAAGAATTAAAAGAACTCCTTCCTCAAGAAGTTATAGATGAATTGATGAAAAATGGTTATGTTTATGAAGATAAAAAAGAAAATTATTTTAATTTCAGTAATGATAAAGATGAACCAACTTTAAGACTTGATGTTAGTTATGATAAAAATAACAAAATCATTCAATATGTTTCAAAAGAATATGGTTTTACAGATAGTATTACATCAACTCTTGAAAAAGACCCAATAGAAATTATTAAACATGCACAAGATATTTTGATGAATCAACAACTTCCTCTTACAGAAGTCATCCTTCCTAGTCATTATAGTGGAGGAAACTATAAAGCATATATTGATGATTCTTATCAATATGTTATTCAAACAGATATCAATATGCTTGTTCGTATAGAAAAAAGAGAAGAAAATGATATTGTAGAAAAAGAAGTCACTTCAAATATTTATAGCTATGATGATATCACTTCAGCAATTAATACAGTTATTGATTACTTTAATGAAAATTTTAAAGGCTGTACATTAAAAGAAATTTATTATGCGGGAGATAATGAAAATTATTTTAAAGAAATACTACAACAATATGGTGGAGATGAAGCTATTGTTTTAACATCAACATTTGATGTTGATGGAAGTGGTGGAGATGGTTCTTTAAATCCTAATAGTACTTATAAAGATTGGATTTGGTTACTTGTAAGAAATAAACAGGGTGAATGGAAACATGTAGATCATGGTTATTAAAATGGTATAAAAAAGATGAGCATCCATCAAGGATGCTCAATCTCTATACAAACACTACACTTCCAACATGGTTATTATAAACTATTTTATTGAATAAATAAAACAAAATAATTAAAAAAATTAATTTTCACATAATCCATTGATAGAAGAGTATAAAATAGAAAAAATAGTTATTTTGATAATAAGTTTTTTATTATTTATTATGTTATTTTAGTTTGAAAAAATGAATCAGTATAATAATATAATTCCTTTTTAACAAATTATTTCCCAAGAAATAATTCATAAATTGGAAGATTTAAAATAAAGGAGAAAGATGATGACGAAAGAGAAAATAGAAAATAAATTATTTTGGCATTATTTATCAGGAGGAGTATTAGCACTTATTTGGATTTGTATAGAAATTGATATTTATCCTGTTAGAAATACTGATGAGTATTATTGGGGTGGATATAATCAATTAAGTTGTTTATGCTTGATTATTTTAGGAATTTTGGTTTATAAAGTTATAAAGATCATCTCTTTGAAGAAACAATTAAAAAAAGCACAGTTGTGCATAGAGCATAAATAAAGCTTGATTGTTTTTTTGTGATAGATGCACAAGAAAAATATTTTTTCTTGTCTTTAAAATACAATATTTCTAAAATACACCTAGACACTAAATGTCACCTTGCTACTGTCAGACGGCGAGGTGGCATTTATTTTTTTAGGAGGAAATTTATGAAAAAAAATTAAAAATGCCCAAAACAAAATTTGAAGCTATTGTTTTTACAGCTATTACAGCTTGGATGGTGGTTTATGTGATGAATTACATAAACATCACTATGTTAGTGAAAACTATAAAGAAAGTGTATTTCGTCGAGAAAAAATCATGGCTACTGATTTAGGTAATAATATTGCTATTCCTCATGGTAGTGAAAAAGAAATTATAAAATCTAAAATCGTTATAGCAACCTTAAAAAAACTATTTTATGGAATCAACATCAAGTACAGATTATTTTTATGATTGCTATGAATATGAAAGAACCTCAAGTAACTAAAAATACTTTAAAAGATCTTTATGCAGTTATGGATAATAAACAAGCCATGCAAGTTTTATTAGAAACCAAAGATGCTAAAGATGTTATTGAATATCTTAAAGCTTAAGAAGAAATTCTTAGACTTTTTTCTTAATTTAGGAAATCCATTGTTTCATTTCATTGTAAAGATTATTGTAAAGATGAAATGGAGGAATAATGATGAAAAAAGCAGCAATTATAATAGCATCAGGTTTTGAAGAAGGTGAAGCTCTAACAATTGCAGATATTATAAAAAGAGCACATCTTCAATGTGATTTAGTAGGTTTTGAACAAGAGGTTAAAGGAGGACATGAAATCATTGTAAGATGTGATCACATCTTAAATGAGACACTTCTTGATTATGACATGGTTATTTTACCAGGGGGTTATGGTGGAGCAGAAGCGATGAAAAATAACCCAACACTTATTTCATATTTACAACAAATGAATGAAAAAGGTAAATATGTTTGTGCTATGTGTGCAGCACCTATTGTTTTAGAAAAAGCAAATTTATTAGTTGATAAAAAATTTACAGCTTATCAAGGCTATGATCAAAAGATAAAACAAGGAACTTATTTAAATGATAAAGTGGTCATTGATAGCAATATTGTTACAAGTAGAGGACCAGCAACAGCTTATGGATTTGCTTATAAACTTGTAGAATTATTAGGTGGAGATGATTTAGCGGTTAAAAAGAGAATGGTTTATTTTAGTGCATTTGATGTCAAGGAGGATGAATAAAATGGGACGTGTTGCAGTATTAATGGCTGAAGGATATGAAGAAGGAGAAACATTAACAATTGTGGATTTACTTCGTCGAGGGGGATTAGAATGTCATACGTTTAGTTTTAATGAAGAATTTGTAAGAGGAATGCATGATATGTATGTTAAAGCAGATAAGCTTTTTAATGATGAAATTAAAAATTATGATATGCTTGTTTTACCTGGAGGAAGACCTGGTGGTCAAAATTTATTAGAAAATCAAGATGTGATTTCACTTGTTCAATATTTTAATGAGCATCATCAATATATAGCAGCGATGTGTTCAGGAACAGTTGTATTAGAAAAAGCCAATGTCATTAAAGGTAAAAAAGTAACAGGATATACAGGTTATCAAGATAAACTTGTAAGTGGAGATTTTGTAAATGAAGTCGCCGTTTTTGATCAAAATATTGTAACGAGTCAAGGACCAGCAACACCTTATCCTTTTGCTTTTAAAATTTTAGAAGTCTTTGGTAAGGATGTTACTGAAATGAAAGAAAGACTAATGTATAATTTTGCTGGAGGAAGATAGAAAGAGAGTGATTGTATGCTTTATGGAAAGTTACCGATTGTTTTTTTAAGTACTTTAGCAAGTGAAAAGAAAGATTCAACGAATAGTCAAATTGCAACGTATTTATTAAATCATTTAGATGATATTAAGGATATTGGTATTCAAGAGATGGCAAAGGAATGTTCTGTAGCGATGAGTTCTATTTCAAGGTTTTGTAAGGAAATAGGATTAAATGATTTTAATGAATTGAGAGAGTTATTGATTTCAACAAAGATGAATTTTGAACAATATTCTTCATCTTCTAAGGCTAAAAATCGTTTAGAAGAATATAGTTTAAAAGTTAAAGAAAGTATTACAATGGTAGAAAAATCAATAGATATGCAACGAATAGATGTATTATGCAAAAAAATCCAAAAATATCAACAAGTAGGTATCTTTGGTTTATTAAAAGCAGGAGCAGTTGCTTTTAATTTACAAAGTGATTTATTGATGTTAGGAAAACAAACTTATTCACATATTTCCTATAAGCAACAATTACAATATATTTCATCAACCAATGAAGATGATTTATTGATTATCTTTTCTTATACAGGATGTTATTTTGATTATCCTGATATAAGAACTTTAAAGAATAAATTAAAGAAACCACAAATTTGGTTGATTTCAAGTAAACAAGAAAGTTATCCAGATTTTATTGATCATGTGATTACCTTTGATTCTAAACGAGATCAAAACAGTCACCCTTATCAATTACAATTTATTGCAAGTTTAATAGCTCAAGAATATGCAAGGAGGATTTGATCCTCCTTTTCTTAATTTAGGAAATCTAATGCGTTAGAGATTATAAAGTTATATGTTTTTATTGAGGTGAAAATTATGATCAATAAAAGTTATAAACATTGGATGATTGTTTTTTTTATGTGTTGTTTAGCAGCCAGTTCTATTGGTTTATGTACCAATGCGATAGGTGTTTTTTATACACCTGTAGCTAAAAGTTTAAAAGTGTTAAAAGGAACTTTTGCGATGCATGCCACACTTTCAACTTTAGCGACAGCATTAACTTCATTAAAGATATCAAAAGTGATTAAAAAATATTCCTATAAAAAGGTCTTACTAATAGGTGTTATTTTATCAAGTGGTGCAACTTGGTTGATGTCTTATAGTACATCTGTTTATTTATTTTATATTTTAGGTATTTTAAGAGGAATCGGTGTAGGTATTTATGGAATGGTTCCTATTACAGTTGTTATTACAAATTGGTTTGATAAAAAACATGGCTTAGCGACGAGTTTAGCATTAAGTTTTAGTGGACTTTCAGGGGCTATCTTTTCACCTTTATTAAGTTCATGGATTACTTGTTATGGTTGGCAAATGACTTATCGTTTCATGGCTATCTGTATTCTTGTTTTAGTTCTTCCAGCATTAATTGTTCCTTGGAATATTGATCCTCGAAAAGAACATTTACTACCTTATGGTTATCAAAATAGAAAAGAAACAACTAAAGTTCAAAATAATAAAATAAAGTTACTAACCATCAGTTTCCTTTGTATGTGTTTATTTACTCTTTTACATACTTCAATTACAGGGATTTCTCAACATCTATCAGGTATTGCTGTAAGTATTCATTTATCAGCTACGATAGGAGCAACTTTCATGTCATTTACCATGATAGGCAATATTAGTACTAAATTATTAATTGGATTTTTAAGTGATTTATTAAGTCCTATAAAAGCAGTAATCATGATGATTCTAATAAATTGTCTTTCTTTAGTTCTATTATTTTTGGGAGTGATTCATCAAGAAACGCTTTTACTTTATATCGGTTCATTGATGTTTGGTTCTATTTATTCTGTGGGTGCTGTAGGGATTCCGATGTTAACACGTTATTTCTTTGGAAATGAAAACTATGCAAGAACTTATTCTGTTATTGGTTTTCTTACAAATGTAGGAAGTGCCAGTTCATTAACATTAATTGGTTATTTATATGATTTTACACAAAGTTATCAAATTGTTTTTATCATTGCTTTATGCTTTCATCTAATAAATTTGATATTGTTAGTTGTTATTTGTTTACGTTATAATGGCGTAGGTGATAAATAATGAAATATTGTAGTGAATGTGGAACTAAACTTATAGAAAAAGAATGTGGGATAGATGGACTTGTACCTTATTGTCCAACTTGTAAACAATTTCGTTTTCCAATGTTTAATAGTGCTATTTCAACAATTATCTTTAATCCTACAAAAGATAAGATTTTGCTTATTAAACAATATGGAAAAGATTTTAATGTATTAGTAGCTGGATATATTACAAAAGGTGAAAATGCGAAAGAAACATTGATTAGAGAAATTAAAGAAGAAGTCAATTTAAATGTAATTGATTATACATATAATGATAATGAATACTATCAACCATCTAATACCTTAATGCATAATTATGCAGTTGTCGTTGATAGTGAAGATTTTAAACTGACAAATGAAGTTGATGAAGCTCATTGGTATTCAATTGAAGAAGCAAGAAAAGAAATCAAACAAGGCTCTCTTGCACATTCATTTTTAGAAAGATATTTAAAAAAACAGCATTAGCTGTTTTTTTAATACAAATCTTCTCCATTTGTTTCAATAACTTTTTTATACCAATAAAATGAATCCTTTTTAATTCTTTGATAAGTTCCATTTCCTAAATTATCTCGATCTACATAAATAAATCCATATCTTTTTTTAACTTCACCTGTACCATTAGAAACTAAATCAATACATCCCCAAGTTGTATAACCTATCAAATCAACTCCATCTTTTTCAACAGCATCTTTCATGTTATGAATATGTTGTCTTAAATAATCAATACGGTAATCATCATGAATAGAACCATCTTGTTCAATAATATCTTTCGCTCCTAAACCATTTTCTACAACAAATAATGGTTTTTGATAACGATCATAGAGTTCATTAAGAGTACTTCTAAATCCTAAAGGATCAATAGCCCAACCCCAATCACTTTCTTTTAAATAAGGATTTTTAGCAGAAGAAAAAATATTACTTTCTGATTGTTTTCCTTTAGATAAATCACTACTACTTACTCTTGATGAATAATATGAGAAACTTACAAAATCCACGGTATTTTCTTTTAATAGTTCTTTATCTCCTTTTACAAAAGGAATAGATGCATTTCTTTCTTCAAGCCATTTTAATGCATAATTATGATAATAACCTCTTGCTTGAACATCTGCAAACATATAGACTTCTCGATTGTCACAAATTGCTTTCCAATAATCTTCTGGTTTACATGTTTCAGGATAATAAGAACCAGCAGCTAGCATACAACCAATTTGATTATTTGAATCTATTTCATGAGCAAGTTTTGTGGCCATGGCACTTGCTAGAAGTTGATGATGAACAGCTGTAATCATAGCTTGTGTTTCATTTTCACCTTCTTCAAAACAAAGACCAGCAGCGACAAAAGGAAAATGTAAAATCATATTGATTTCATTAAAAGTCAACCAATATTTAACTAATCCTTTGTATCTAATAAATAAAATTTTACAAAGCTTGTAGAAATAATTAATCATTTCTCTACTTCGCCAACCACCGATTTTTTTAATTAAATACATTGGACAATCAAAATGATTAATAGTAACAAGAGGTTCAATACCATATTTATGGCATTCTTTAAAAATATCTTCATAATATTTTAATCCAGCTTCATTTGGTTTTTCTTCATTACCATTTGGGAAAATACGTGTCCAAGCAATAGATAAACGAAAAGTTTTAAATCCCATTTCACCAAATAAAGCAATATCTTCTTTATAATGATGATAAAAATCAACAGCAGTTAAAGCTGGATAAAAATGTTGATCATCAAAATCATACATTTTCATTTTACCAGTACCAACTAAATAACGATCTTCACCTAAAGGCATAAGATCTACATTAGCAACACCTCTGTTTCCTTCATTAGCGCCACCTTCACATTGATTGGCAGCTGTCGCACCACCCCATAAAAAATCTTTTCTAAATCCCATTTGTTGTTTCTCCTTTACTTTTAATTACAAAGGTATTATAGAAAATATATAGAAATTAAATAAAAAAGTTTCCAAAATGGAAACTTAATACATCAAGATAAAATCAAGAATATGTCTTAATAAATAATCATTATATTTATCATTTAATGTTGGAATATATAAATAATTCTTTGAAAAGTTTATATTATCTTTACAACTAATCAGCCATGTATTAACTGAACACTTTAAAATATGATGCACCACTCTTTTATCAAAGTAAAACGTATTTCCATTGATACTAATGAGTAAAAGAAGATCATTATCTTGAAAGTGATATTCTTTTTCAAAATCAACATCACATATAATGGTTTCTTTTTGCTTAGTAGAAAGTTCATTTTGAATATAGGTACAAAGTGTTCTAGCATGACCATGGCCATAAACAAAAATACGTTTACTTTTCTTTATATCATTTACTAATTTTAATAAATTGATTTCATCAATTTGATTCATTGCAAAATGTAATTCATCAATGATATTTGTTGTAAAATCGGTATATTGTTTTTTTATACTGTTTTGTAATGAAAAGAGAATTTTATTAGTTCTTTCCATACCAGAAATATTATCCAAACAATCTTCTTTAAAATCTTTCATTGTTTCATAACCTAATGATTTTACATATTTAGAAATTTGGCTTTTAGATGTATGACATGAAAGGGCAATAGCATCAATAGACATTGAAGGAATTTCATAAAGATTATTTTTAACAAATGAACTAATGATATATTTAGGAGAAAATTCATCACTAGAATTTAAAATAATATTTAATTTATCAAGCAACATGATTAGTTCCTCCCTTCAATACAATTTTAACATATTTTAAAATTTATTAAATAATATTGATTTTATCAATAAACTTATGTAATATAAATTTCGTACAAAAATCTGTACAGAATGACCAGCAATATGCTAAAGGCTACACGGACGGCCGGGTCAGATGCCGAAGACTTGTTGAAGAAACAAGAACCGTATTTAGTGGAATACGGAAGGGCATATGCCCTTATTGATTGAGTTAAAAGCTCAGTTTTGTAAAGTGTTTATATATACCTTATGAAATGGTCAGTAAGTAGGATTTCTGTTACAGATAGTTCAAAATATGATGATGAGATAGGTGTGTATAAACATCTGTCTTTTTTATTGTTTGGGAGGAAATAGAGAATGAAAAAAAGGGTAAGTTTATTGATTGTTTTAACAATGATGGTTTCATTGACTGGGTGTAATCCTAAAAAGACAACAATGGATCATTATTTAGAGAATGTTGATGCAAAGTATGCTTACAACATTTCTAAAGCATTAGCAGAAGATGATGATTTATTATCTAATGAGTTAGGATATCGTTCTGCAGGATCAGATGCTGAACATAAAGCAGCTGATTATATTGAAAAGGAAATGGGGAAAATTGGATTAGAAACAGAAAAAATTCCTGTGACTGTAGATAAATGGCAATTTAACTCAGCTTCTTTAAAAATAGAAGGAACAGATATTCAAATGATGCCAGCATCTTATCAGTTATCAGGAACTTCAAAAGAAGGAATTGTTGCTGAAATGGTTGATGTTGGTAATGGAACAGCAGCAGATTATGAAGGAAAAGATGTTGAAGGTAAGATTGTTCTTGCTGGTGTAGATCAATTTAATGTAGCTTGGATCGATATGTATATGGAAGAAGCCGCTTTACATAAAGCAGCAGCATTAGTGACGTATGATAATGGCGGTTATGGAACTTATGATGATGATCAAATTAATGTACAGGATGTATGTTGTGATGACTTAATTCCAACGGTGGCTATTTCAAAAAATAATTATAAAAGTATAAAAAAAGCATTAAAAGCTGGAAATAATAAAACAACACTAAAAATAGATAATGACTATTCTTTAGATGATGGTGTTTCATACAATGTTGTAGGAAAGATACCAGGTAAATCTTCAAAACAACAAATTATTATTTCTGGTCATTATGATATTTATTTTAGATCATTTCAAGATGATAGTTGTGCGATTGGTTTAATTATGGCTATTGCTAAAGCAATGAAAGAAAGTAATTATACACCTGAAAATGATATTTTATTTATTGCACATGGTTCAGAAGAATGGGGTGCAGCTAATACTGAATATGATTGGACAACAGGTGCTTGGGAAATGATTAATACAGTTCATCCAGAATGGGCACAGAAAACAATAGCAATGCTTAATTTTGAATTACCAGCATTTTATGATGGAGCTAGTCAAATGGAAATATCTTGTGTTCCAGAATATGCCTCAGCAGTTAAACAATTTGTAAATGAAATTGCAATTGATCCAGAAGATAATATTTATCCTAAAGGAATCAATGACACTTCTGTAGATGCAAATACAATGGAAGATGGTGTTTCTTATCGTCATGCTGGGGTTCCTTATTTTGTGAATGTTCCAGGAACATCTGAAGGAGAAAAAGGATGGATTCAAATGCATTATCATACAAAATCAGATAATCCTTCAACTTATTCACGTGAAGTTATGACAACTAATATCAATACATATGGAATGCTTGCTATTTGGTTAGATCAAGCCCCTGTTATGAAGTTGGATTTAACAGCGGCGGTCGATGATTTAAATGTATTAAATGAAGATATTGCTAAAAAAGCAGGAATTGATGTAAGTCAATATAATCAATCTTTAAATTCTTTAAAGAAAGCTACAATTAAAGTAAATAAAAAAATTGAAAATATAAATAAACGTTTTGCTGATGCTAAGACTGAAAAAGAAAAGGATGCTCTTAGAAAAGAAGGAAGAGAATTAAATCTTAAGCTTCATGAAGCTTTTAAGTATATTCAAGATCATTTTATTGGTATTGAATTATCTTCTACGATTACAACATCATTTGCACAATACCAAGAAAATATTGAATTATTCAATGATATTATTCAAGCATTAGAAAAAGGTAATATTTCTAATGATAAAGATGGAGCTTTAGATTTAGCTTGGCATATAAATGGTGGATCTGAATATGGTTTTTATGATTTTTCTGTAGAATCAAACTTAAGAGCACAAAGAAGATTAAGTGAAGAAACAAATCCAAATAATGTATTTTGGACAACAAATAGACAATTTAAATTTGCTAAAACATATCCTGCTTTATTAGGAATCTTTGAAAAAGCAGAACAAGAAAATCCTGATTTTGCAGATGAAATTAATATTTATCAAGAAGAAATCAAAAATCAAGAAGTATATTTAAATGAAGAGGTTACACAAGTAATTCAAGCAATGAATGAATTAACAAATAAGCTTTTAGAATACTAAGATATAGAAAATGACTGTTAAAAAACAGTCATTTTCTATTTACCAATATTTTCAATAGTTGTTTGAATCGTCTTTTCACCTAATTTCCATTTAGCAGGACAAACATTATCTCCATGCTCATATACAAATTGACAGGCCTGTAAACGTCTTAAAAGTTCATCAGCATTTCTTCCTACACCACTTGAATTAACTTCATAAACAACAATTTTACCATCAGGATCAATAATAAAACTTCCTCTTTGAGCTAATCCTTCTTCTTCATCAAAGACATCAAAATCATAAACAAGTTGATGTTTACAATCACTCAGCATAGGATATTCTATTTTAGAAATAGAATCTGACATATCATGCCACATTTTATGAACAAAATGTGTATCTGTTGAAATGGCATAAATTTCACAATTTACTTCTTTAAATTCTTGATATTTTTCTTGTAGGTCTTCTAATTCTGTTGGACAAACAAAAGTAAAATCAGCAGGATAGAAGAAAAATAAATTCCATTTTCCAAGTAAATCTTTTTTAGTTATTTTTTTAAATTGATTTTGATGATAAGCAATTCCTTCAAAATCATCAATTTCTTTATTTAATAAAGACATAAAAACACCTCCATTTATAGTATGGAAAAATCATATTAAGAATATAATCACATAATTAACAGTATTTCTTTACATAAATGACATAAAAAAGTTGTATTGAGTTCACAAAAGGTGGGTATATTAAAGATGTAAAAGATAGAACAACCTTTTACAATATGAATAGTTTTTCATATTCCCTTCCCAATTATATATATCCAAGAAAAGCCGAAAGGCTTTTTTTGTGTTTGAGAAAAACTTTTCATTATTTTTAATCAATTAAACATAAAAAAGAAAAAGACTTATCAAGATGATTTATGTAAAAGAAATAGAAATAAAGACATGTTAAAATTTCAATGTAGTCAAAGGAGGAAGTAAAAAAATGAAATTATTATTAGTATGTAACGCAGGAATGTCAACAAGTATGTTGGTATCTAAAATTGAAAGCGCAGCAAAAGATCAAGGAATTGATATTGAAGTGGCAGCTTATCCACTTACTCAAGCAGAAAAGGTAATAGATGAATGGGATGTTGTGATGTTAGGACCTCAAGTAAGACATTGTTTACCACAACTTCAAAAAGCAACAAATATAACACCTATTGAAGTTATTGATATGAAAGATTATGGATTAATGAATGGGGCAAATGTTTTAAAGAAAGCATTAGAAATTGTAAATAACAAGTAATAAAGGGGGTGATTCTTTTGGATGAATTTTATAAAGATTTATATATGAATGTTTTTAAGAAATGGATTTGTATGCAAGAAAATCCAAATTATATCATTAAAGAACATAAAGATTTTATTCAAATAGAATCATCTTATGGAATTGCAGAAGTGACATTTAATTTATATTGTATTATTGAATTAAAAGTCACTTCTAAAAAAAGAAAAGAACTTGATTTTTATTTACATTTTCAAATGAATACTCTTAAACATGCTGTTTCTTTATTTAATGAAATGCTTGAGAGTTTATTAAAACTTAGTGATGAAGCAAAAACAAAAGTATTGTTATGTTGTAGTGGAGGTTTAACAACCAGTTATTTTGCTAGAGAAATCAATGAAGCAAATAAGTTACTAAAAAATGCTATTGAGGTCAGTGCAGTAGGTTATAACCAGCTTTATCAAATTGGAAAACAATTTGATATCATTTTTTTAGCACCCCAAATTTCTTATTTACATGCACAAATTCAAAGTATTTTAAAAGAACAAGTTGTTTTAAAAATACCTACACTTGTTTTTGCTCGTTATGATGTTGGAACGATGATCAAAGATATTGAACAAGCTCAAATAAAAAAGACAAAACAGATCAAAAAAGAAGAAATATCATTAAAACTAAAAATAACAAATAAAAAGCCTATTGTCTGTTTAGTTATTTATAAAAATAAAGAACGTATTCATATTGTTTATCGTATTTATGATAAAGGTATGATGTTATTACAAAATGAAATCATTAAATATACGATTCATATTCAAGATATCTATGATTTAATTGATACATTAATTATTCAATATCCTAAAATATCAATAATCAGTCTTTCATTACCAGGGATTATTGATCAAGGAAAAGTCTTTTCAACATATATAGAAGGTATAGAAAATATTAATTTAGAAGAAAAGCTTAAACAAAGATATAAACAACAAATAACACTTTATAACGACATAAATTCAGCCACAGCAGGATATTATGTAAGTCATCAAGAAAAAGAAGACTTGTTTTTTATTTTTCAAGTAATTTCTTTGAATGCAGGAGCGGGAGCAGGGTGTATAATCAATGGAAAACTTATAGAAGGCTTTGGCAGTTTTGCGGGAGAAGTTTCTTATCTACCATTGCAGCTTTCTCATAGTTTAGAAGAATTATCTAAAACACCACAAGGAGCATTAGAAATTTTAAGTAAAATGATTATGTCAGCAATGTGTATTGTTGCACCCCATATCATTGTTGTATTTAGTGAATTATTACCTGATTTAAGTGCTTTAGAAGAAAAAGTGAAAGAAATGATGCCCAATCATCAAATTCCTAAACTTATTAAAGTTGATAATGTGATAGAATATATGTTAATAGGACAAATGGTATTATGTTTGGAAGAGGTGGAATAAATGTTTACAGATTATCATGTGCATACAGAATTTAGTGATGATTCGTCTTATCCTATGGAAGAAGTCATTAAAGATGCTATCAATATGAAAATGGATGAAATATGTTTTACAGATCATGTGGATTATGGGATTAAAAGAGACTGGAATGATGCTCAAGGCATGCTTTATCGAAAAGGTGGTCCTGGAGAACCAGAGAAGATGCCTTTAGCTAATGTGAATTATCCAAAATATTTTGAAAAAATAGAATTTTTAAGAAATAAATATCCTGAAATAATCATTAAACAAGGTATGGAATTTGGTATGCAAGTACATACCATAGATCAATATCAACAATTATTTAATAAATACCCTTTTGATTTTATTATTTTATCTTGTCATCAAGTAGAAGATAAAGAATTTTGGACTCAAGATTTTCAAAGAGGAAGAACACAAAAGGAATATAACGAAAGATATTATCAAGAAATTTTAGATATCATCAAAGTTTATAAGGATTATTGTGTTTTAGGACATCTAGATTTAATTATAAGGTATGATAATCAAGGAGTATATCCGTTTGAAAAACTTAAACCAATCATTAAAAAAATATTAGAAATTGTTATTAAAGATGGTAAAGGTATTGAAGTAAATACTTCAAGTTATCGTTATGGTTTAAAAGATTCACAGCCATCTAAGGATATTTTAAAACTTTATAAAGAATTAGGTGGTAAGATTATAACTATTGGTAGTGATTGTCATAAAAAAGAGCATTTAGGTGCTTATATTGAAGAAACCAAGGCATTATTAAAAGAATTAGGTTTTGAATCTTATTGTACTTTTGATAAAATGAAACCTATTTATCATGAACTTTAAGGAGTGAATTTTTCACTCCTTTTAATCTATATAATTTTTAATTTTATATTCTAAATTCTTTTCATAATCTCTATTAAAATAACAAGCATAGATACAATCTAATAAATACTGTAAAGAGATTCTTGATGAAAAAGAAGCAATCTTTTCTTCTGAATCTTCATAAGAAGAAAAATAAAGATGATATTTCGAAAATTGATCAATAGGTGTATGAATTGTTGATGAAATAAGAATAATAGGAATATTCTTCTTATTCAAATCATGAACAATATCCATAATTTGAGGTGTTCTACCTGCATAACTAATCAACATAACAATATCATTTTCATCACATAATTGCACATGCCAATGTTGATAATAAGCTTCTTTAATGACATCTACTTTAACACCTATTTCTAGCATATTTTGTTGAAATGATTCTGCCATAAAATAATTACCAATTGATGGAAAAATATAAATATTATTAGCTTTTTTTAATGCTTGTACAGTATGTAAAAGAACATCTAAATCAATAAGATTAATCGTATTTTTTAATGTTTGATCATATAGTTCTAACATTTGGGTCAAAATTTGATAGTGTGTATTTGTTTTTTGAAAAGGATAGTTATAATCAATATTTTTTAAATTTTCATTATTTTTTAAACTTTCAGAAATTTGTAGTTTTAATTGATTTAGACCATTAATTTCTAGTTTTTCCATTACACGATAAATAGTAGAAATAGAAACATAACTTGTTTTAGATAATTGTTGTAAATTCAGTTGAATGACATCGTAAGGATGATTAAATATAAAATCAATAAATGTCTGTTCACTTTCAGTAAAAGAGTTCATTGCTTTTATTTTCGTAAATAAATCCATAATGTACCTCCTTATAAACTATTTTAAAACATATTCTCAAATAAAAAAACAAGATTAGTCTTGTTTTCATAAAAAGAGTTGTCTATAATATGAAAGGTTTGGATATTTTTAGCAAATGAAGGAGAGCAAAGTGAAAGAAAATTATGATGTAATCGTTGTTGGTGCAGGTCCAGCAGGAATTATGACATGTTATGAATTATATTTAAAAAATCCTGAATTAGAGGTTTTATTAATTGATAAAGGACATGATGTTATGAATAGACATTGTCCAATTAAAGATAAAAAGATTAAACATTGTCCAGTACATAAAGATAGAGAACCTGGATGTATTCCAGCTTGTTCTATTACTGATGGTTTTGGTGGAGCTGGAGCTTATTCTGATGGTAAGTTTAATATTACAAGTGAGTTTGGTGGTTGGTTAACTGACTATTTAAATAATGATGAAGTTGAAGATGTGATTCATTATGTAGATAATCTTTATTTAAAACATGGTGCTACAGAAGAAATTACAGATCCTACTACAGATAAAGTTAAAGAAATTGAACATAGAGGATATGCAGTTGGTTTAAAACTTTTAAGAGCTAAAGTTAGACATTTAGGTACAGAAGAAAACTTAAGAATTATGACAGAAATGTCTAATGAATTAAAACAACATATGGATTTACAATTTAAAACAGCTGTTAAAGATATTATTGTTGAAGATCATCACGCTAAAGGAATTGTTTTAGAAGATGGTAGTGTTGTTAATGCTAAAAAAGTTGTTTTAGCACCAGGTAGAGATGGTTCAGCATGGCTTACAAAAGTTTTATCTAATCAAGGATTAAAACTTTATAATAACCAAGTTGATATTGGTGTTCGTGTAGAAACAAGTAATATCGTTATGGAAGAAATTAATAAAAACTTATATGAAGGTAAGTTTGTTTATAATACAACAGTTGGAACAAAAGTAAGAACTTTCTGTTCTAATCCAAGTGGACATGTTGTTATTGAAAACCATAGTGGTACAATGCTTGCTAATGGACATGCTTATCATGATCCAAAACTTGGAAGTAAAAATACAAACTTTGCATTACTTGTATCACATACATTCAGTGAGCCATTTAATGAACCAAATGAGTTTGCACATGAAATTTCAAGATTAGCAAATAAGTTATCAAATGGTTCCGTTATTGTTCAAAGATACGGAGACATCAAACGTGGTCGTAGAACTACATATAAGAGATTAAAAGAAGGATATACTGATCCAACATTACCAGAAGCAGTTCCAGGAGATTTAGGTTTAGTATTACCTTATAATACTATGAAATCAATTATTGAAATGATTGAAGCTTTAGACAATGTTACACCAGGTATTGCTAATGAGCATACTTTATTATATGGAGTAGAAGCTAAATTCTATTCAGCAAGGCCTAAGGTAAGAGAAGGTTTTGAATCTGAAATTGATGATTTATATGTTGCTGGTGATGGAGCTGGTCTTACAAGAGGACTTGCTCAAGCTGGAGCTAATGGTATTTTAGTTGCTAGACATATTGTTGAAAATATTAAATAAAAAAGAAAACATGTTTCGAAAATAGAAACATGTTTTTTTATATCGACAAATTATTTTAATAAATTTGTAAGAAGTATATTATTTTTTGGGGGATAAATATGAATAAAGAAGCGATTCAAAAGTAATGAGAACTTGTCCAAAAAAGGTATTAGGTACAAGGTTATCATGACTAAAAGGATTATATGTACCAACAATAATTGGTAAAGTTGCGTATTGATAAGTTTTAGAATTTTTGTTAGCTAAAAAACAAAGCATATCAACATGTTGCTTATGAGCTAATTCAACAAAATCAATTAATCTATTGGTAATACCTGAATTAGAAATGATAATCAATAAGCTATCATCTTGGAAATTTTCATCAAGCATTTCGGTATGGATGACACTCATGGCATAAAAACCATTAAGTGTAAGTCTTTGACAAATGTAATCAGCAATAGGTGCAGAAAAGCCCATCCCAAAGACAATGATACGACTGTTTTGATGTTTTTTTAGTAATTGATTAAATTGAGGAACATAGTGTTCAAAATTCTTTGTTGAAATGTGGGTATGATGATTATCAGAGAGATGATAAATCAAATCACTATATCCAGAGAATTTTAATTTATTACATAAGCGATAAATTGCTGAAGTAGAAGTAAAATTATCTTTAGCCATTTGTCTAATGGTAATATTTTTTAAATTTTTTTGATTTTTCTTAATATAAGTTAATATAGAAACTTCTAATTCATTTAAATCAAATTTATCTTTTAAATGATCAATGTTCATAAAATCACCTCGCCACAATTATGTCACAGAAAAAATAAAGGAGCAAGAGTAATGGCAAAAGCAATGTATGACCCATGGTCAAAAATCGTTACAAAAAACGGTTATGCAGGAGATGAAGTTATTTCTGCATTACAAAAATCAATTAGAAGAGCAAAAGAAGAAGATGCATGTATGTTTGCATATGAAATGTATATCTCTTCACCACAATTATTAGAAAAGATGTGGAGACGTTTATTAACTATTTCAGTAGAAGATATTGGGATGGGAGATCCTATGGCTGCTGTATTAGTTAATAACTTATATCAAATGTCTAAAAACTTTGATTATGCAGATGGAGATCAACCAATGTATTTCATTCATGCAATTCGTTATTTATGCAGTTGTCAAAAAGATCGTTCAAGTGATTTATTAAAAAATATTTGTATTAAATCATTTGCAATGGGTAAATTCCCAGAAATTCCAGATGTTGCTTTAGATAAACATACAGTAAGAGGAAAAGCAATGGGACGTGATTCATTCCATTTCTTACATGAAGCAAGTAAAGTTATTCCTCAAATGGAAGTAGATAACGATTATAAAGAACGCTATGCTAAAATCTTAGAAGAATATGATCCAGAAAATGTAGTAGATACAGCATTTACATTTAATGGTTGGCAATTTTAATTAAATATTTAAGGGGAATAGGAAAAAATGATAGAAAAATTAGAAAAGCTATTAGAGCCTTTCGCTAATAAGTTAGCACAACAAAGACATTTACAAGCTATTTCATCAGGAATGATGATGCCACTTGGATTAATTGTTATTGGATCTTTATTTTTAATTGTTGCAAATCCACCAATTAATCTAGATTTAGTTGATTTACATACAGGAAATATCTTTTTAAAAGCATTAATTAGTTGGAAACAATTTGCTGTCGCAAATTATGATGTATTAACTTTACCATATAATTATACAATGGGACTTGTTGGTCTTATTTCAGCATTTGGTATTGCTTATTGTTTAGCAGAAAGCTATCAAATGAAATCAGCAGTCTATGGTATTATTGCAATGTGTACTTTCTTAATGGTAGCAGCGCCATTAAAAGATGGTGGTATCCAAACAAGCTATTTAGGAGCTGATGGATTATTTGTTGCAATTATTATTGCTTTGATTTCAGTAGAAATTTCACGATTTGTAAGTAAGAAATTAGTTATTTCATTTCCAGCAAGTGTACCAAGTGCAGTTACTGATTTTGTAAATAGTTTATTACCACTTGCAGCTAATATTATTATTATTTATGGTTTAAATATTGCTTTAGTAGCAGCTTCAGGTAAAAATTTACCAGATTTCATTATGTCTATTTTAACACCAGCTATTTCAGGTGTTGATAATATTTGGATGTTTATGGGAATTTATTTATTCTCTAATATTTTATGGTTATTTGGAATTAATGGTTCTTCTATTGTATTCCCAATTGTATTCGCATTATGTATTTCAAATACTGGAATCAATGCTGAATTAGTGAATGCTGGAAAAGAACCAACAGCTTTAATTAACTTACAAATGTTTAGATATGTATTAATTGGTGGAGCTGGTAATACATTAGGTCTTGTTTTACTAATGTGTAAATCTAAATCTAAACACATTAGATCAATTGGTCGTTTAAGTGTTTTACCTGGTATTTGTGGTATTAATGAACCAATTATTTTTGGAACACCAATTGTATTAAATCCTATTTTATCTATTCCATTTTTAATTATGCCATGTATTTCATCAGGACTTGGATATCTTGTTCAAAAAATGGGAATTGTATCATTAGGATATATTGTTGATCCTTCATTTACACCATTCTTTGCACAAGGGTTCTTATCAGCATTAGATATCAGAAATGTTATCTTTATGTTTGTACTTATTGCTATTTCTGTGGCAGTATACTATCCGTTCTTTAAAGTATATGAAAAAAATACTTTGGCTCATGAAGGTGAATAAAATATATTGAAAAGCTACGATAAAAAGTAGCTTTTTATTTATACATATATTATTATGAAATCCACAAAAAGTATTTTAAGGAGTTTGATAAATGCAATCTATTGTAAAGATGAATGAGGAATTAAAAATACGTTTATTTTATGTACTATCAATTACAGCTATTGTTGCTAATACGATAGGATTTATATCTAATGCTATTATTTATGGTTTTACGCCTATAACAATATTTACTTTAGTTTGTGCAATTATTATGTATATTGCGGGAATTATGGGAATGTATACTAAAAATAGCAAGTTGCCGGCAGGAATTATTTTAGTATTAGGAAATATTATAGAGTTTCCTGTTTTATATTTGGCTTATGGTGCTTATTATATTTTGTATATGATTTTAGGTATTGTAAGTACAGTATTATTTTTAGAAGAAAAGTGGCAAATAATAGGTTCTTTATTTATTGCTTTTTATGATGGAATTGTTATTTATATTAAAGTGATGTATCCACATCTTTTTGCAGGAATAGAGATTAATCCTAATCTTATTGCTATTTTAGTGACTTATTTTATTGCAATGATCAGTATTGTTATGATGTCGATTATTTTAATGAAACATTATCATTTACAACAAGATAAACTTTCAGAACTAGCAAACCAACTTCAAGAGATGGTACACTTAGATCCTTTAACACATATTTATAATAGAAGATATTTAGTTGAATATTTAAATAAAAAAATGAAGATTGAAAGTCAAGAATTTGCGGTGGTTTTATTAGATATAGATGATTTTAAAAGTATTAATGATAAATATGGACATATTTATGGTGATCAAACATTGCAAGCTTTTTCAGATTCTATGAAGAAAAATATGGATAATAAAGGAATTGTTACACGTTTTGGTGGTGAAGAATTTATGCTTGTATTTGATGATATAAATCATGAAGTTATAGAGGATACCTTGAATAAAGTTGCTGAAGAATTTGCACTTTATGGAAAACAATCAAAAGGAATTGAATTATCTTTTAGTGGTGGTGTAGAAGTTTTTTATCAAGAAGATGAAATTGTTAAATTGTTTAATCAGGCGGATCATAAACTTTATTATGCGAAACATACAGGAAAGAAAAAGATCGTTTTTGATATCGATGTTTAATAGAAATACATGTGTTTCTTTATATTGAATTTATAAGGTCATTCCTATATAATCATAAATAATATGAGGGGGACATATCATGATTATTAGTGGAAAAGAGATATCAAAAAAGATAAAAAAACAGTTAAAAGTTGAAGTTGAAGAAATAAAAAATAAATACAATAGATTACCAAAACTTGCGGTTGTTTTAGTAGGGGACAATCAAGCAAGTCAGGTATATGTAAGAAATAAAGAAAGAGGATGTGCTTATATTGGCATTGATTCTTTAAAAATTACACATGATGAAACATTTAGTGAAGAAGAGTTACTAACAGAAATTAAACAATTAAATGAAGATAATACAGTAGATGGTATTCTTGTACAATTGCCCTTACCTAAACATATTAATGAAGATAAAGTTTTAGAGGCAATTGATCCATCAAAAGATGTTGATGGTTTCCACCCGGAAAATGTTGCTAAACTTTTTTTAGGACAAAAAAGTTTAGTACCATGTACACCTAAAGGTATGATGGTTTTATTAGATGAAATTAATTATGATTTAACAGGAAAAGAAGTCGTAGTTGTAGGTAGAAGTAATATTGTAGGTAAGCCTGTATCACTTTTATGCTTACAAAAAAACGCTACAGTAACGATTGCTCATAGTAAAACCAAAAATTTAAAAGAAGTATGTCAAAGAGCTGATGTTTTAATTGCAGCTGTTGGTCGTGCTAAAATGATCAATAGTGAATATGTAAAAGATGGAGCAGTTGTTTTAGATGTAGGAATTAATAGAGATGAAAATAATAAGCTTTGTGGAGATGTTGATTTTGAGGATGTTAAAGATAAGGTTTATGCAATTACTCCTGTTCCAGGAGGAATTGGTCCTATGACAATTACAATGCTATTACAAAATACATTAGAAGCTTTTTACCATCATCAAGGAGAGTAAATATGGATTATCAATTAAATGATATAGTAGAAATGAAGAAACAACATCCATGTAAAAAATCAAATCAATGGAAAATTGTTAGAATGGGTGCTGATATTAAAATCAAATGTCTAGGTTGTAATGCAATTGTTATGTTTTCTAGACGTGATTTTGAAAAACGTTTAAAAAAAGTTGTTGAACATGTAGAGTAGTGTTTATGAAAAGAAGTTTCATAAATACTACTTTTTTCTTGAGAATATTAAAGGGAGTAGTTGACGGCATTATGACATTTATGTAATAATCATGAATAAATGAAAGGAAGAACTGTAAGTAGTTTTTTTGGTGAAAAAATGGGAATAGTTAAATATGAACCAAAATATAAACAACAAGTACAAAATGTGTGTATTTCTCAATCAACATCTAGATATAAAGATGATAATGCTAAAAAGGCAACATTAGCTTTATATTGTGATCCTTATATTGATAAAGAAATCTGTTTAATACTTAAAAATGATTTAGATGAGGTGTGTGGTTATATTTTATGTGCCAAGGATTTAAAGGCTTATGAAAAAAATGCATATCCTTATTATTTGACTTTAAAAGAATTAGATGAAGTAAAGGCAGAAAGATTTTCTAATGCTAATCGTGAACTAGAACGTTTTTATCCTGAATATCCAGCACATATTCATATTGATATATTAGAAGAATATACAGGTAATGGTGTTGGTTCAAAGTTAATGAATGCTTTATTTGAAGTATTAAAAGAGGAAAAAGTACCTGGTATATGTGTTTTAGTTGATACAAATAATAAACGTGCAGTTAGATTTTATGAGAAAATGGGATTTAAAGCAGTTGAAGAAAATCCAGGTATTATGTTGTGTAAATTAAGCTAGATAATAAATAAAAAGACCTGCAAACGCAGGTCTTTTAACTTAAATAAGTTCAAGTTTTTCTAAAGCATAAGCAATACCATCATCTTCAATATCTTTTGTTACAAAATAAGCAATATCTTTCATTGCTTGTACACCATTAGCCATGACAATAGAATGTTTAACATAACGTAACATACTTTCATCATTGAAAGAATCACCAAAAACATAACAATGATCTAAATCACTTTTAAAGTCATCTGCAACAGTTTGAATACCTGTTGCTTTTGAATGTCCTTTAGGAACAATTTCTAGCATTTCTTCACTACGTTCAATAATATCAAAATCCTTTAAGATATTTTTTCTAAATTCACTGATATCATGATCAAACCAAATCGTAAATTTATCAAAAGAAAGATTAGGATCAGTACTAGATGAAACATTAAATCCATTGTTTGTATACCTTTCCTTTATTTCTCTAACAAAAGGATTTTTTATATTTTCATTAAAATAAACATGATCTTTTGATTCTAAAACAGCATCAATTTCATATTTTTTTATAAGAGATGCAATTTCTTTACATCTTTCTTTAGATAATTGATGATGATAGATTACTTGGTCATGATAAGTGATGTATGTTCCACATCCACAAATATAACCATCAGGGTTTAAATCATGAATCTCTTGATCGATTGTAGAAATAGGTCGACCTGTATTAATAAAAATGAGATGTCCATTTTCTTTAGCTTTTTTTAAAGCTTCTTTAGCACTTTGAGGAACAGTATGAGTCTTTTCACTCAATAATGTGCCATCAATATCAAAAAATAATAATTTTCTATCTTTCATTTTTTTACTCCTTCGTAAGTATTATAACGAATAATCGAAAAAAAGGGTATTTTGTTTCTCGCTCTTTATAAAAAATTATGATAGAATGAACCAATAAAAAGGAATGATGATATGAGTTTAATAATAATTTTATTTATTGTAATGTTAGTAATCTTTAGTATTTTATGGGGAAATCGTACTTTTTCAGTAAAAACCTTAAATCAAATGATTTATCACATGATTGTTCCTTGTGATGGAACAGATGAAGGTATTTTTAAAGATTGGTTTTTAAATTGTGCACCACCAACCTTTTTAACAACTTTAATAGGAGTATTTTTATTATATAAAACACCACTTGTTTTTTTATTTGATTACCAAGGTATTTGTATTACTATTTTAATTCTTGGAACATTGCTTTACGCATTAATTAATTATCAAATTATTACGTATGTTTTTGATATGGTTAGAACATCTAAACTTTATGAAGAACATTATGTGGATCCTCAAAATGTTGAATTAGAATTTAAAGAAAAAAGAAATTTAATTCATATTTATTTAGAATCTGTAGAAAATACGTATCTTTCTAAAGAAGATGGCGGACAAGAAAAAAATAATTATATTAAAGAATTAGGTAAGCTAGCAAAAGAAAATATTAATTTTTCACATTCGAATAAAATAGGGGGTTCTTATACTATTGAAGGAACACAATGGACTATTGCTTCAATGGTTGCACAAGAAGCGGGAATTCCGCTTTTATTACCGATGTCAAAAAATAAATATGATGAAAATTCTTCATTTTTATCAGGATGTTATACATTGGGTGAAATATTAGAAAAACAAGGTTATCAAAATCGAATTTTAATGGGATCAGATGCTAACTTTGGTTGTACCTCTAATTTTTATAAACAACATGGAAATTTTAAAATAGAAGATACAACTTCTTTAAAGAAAGAAGGAAGACTTCCTCAAGATTATCATGTTTTTTGGGGATTTGAAGATAAAAAAGTCTTTGAATTTGCGAAAGAAGATTTAACAGAAATGGCTAAAAGTAATCAACCATTTTGTATGGAACTGGTGACAATTGATACTCATACACCAGATGGATATATTTGTGACGAGTGTAAACACGAATATGATAGTCAATACGCTAATGTTATTAGTTGTCAATCAAGACAAGTGGAAGCTTTTGTAAGATGGTGTCAAAAACAAGAATGGTATGAAAATACAACAATTGTTATTACGGGTGATCATAAAAGTATGTCTGAAAAATTCTTTAAGCACTTAGATAAAAACTATTTACGTACTCCTTATAATTGTTTTATTAATAGTGCAATTGAACCTCTTCAACCTAAAAACAGAAAATTTGCTATCTTTGATTTTTATCCAACAATTCTTGCGAGTCTAGGAGTCAAGATCAAAGGTGAACATCTAGGATTAGGAACAAACTTATTTAGTGATGAAAAAACACTTTTAGAAAAATATGGGGTAAAGAAAATTAATAGTGAAGTCACTAAATATTCTCAATTTTATCGTAAAATATTAATTAATAAACAAAAGAACGTGTAGGTGCACGTTCTTTTAAGATTGAAAATGTTTTTTCATTTCTTCTTTTTCTATACTAGATAAATCTAATAGGTCCATTGCTTTATCTAATGGTATTGCCATTTTTTTCATTAAATTTTTAATCGATGTAATTCTTTCCAATTTTTGTCCTTGTTCAAGCCCCATAGAATGTCCTTTTTCTATATTTTCTCTGGCTATCATTTCTCCTAAATTACACATCTTTTTAACCTCCTTCTCTATTTCTTCAAATCCATATTCTTTCATAACTTCTTTTTTTACTAAAAGATCATATGTATTATTTAAAAAGATGACTAACGGTGTCTTGATCCAATCACTATCTTCATACTTATCTTTGATATCATGATCTTTATTTAAGTATATCATAATCTGTTCGCTTTTATCATAACTTTCTAACCTTTCAATAGTACTTCCACTGATATTTTCTAATTTAGAGTTTATACAATTGACATGACCATCTCGCTTTTTAGTAGCTTGTGGAAGTATCCATATGACATAGGTCTTTTTCATCCCATCATAGTTTCTATAATCATATTCCTTTTCATTTTGACTGGTAATCATTCTTGAAAGATAATCATTTCCTCTTGTTAGCAGGGCATATCCGGGATTCTCTACATTTTGTATCTCTACATCTAGATAAATTCTTTTCATTGTTCCATCATCTTGTGGCAGATTGATACAGCATAAATAATCAAATTCCACTCTTCCATGATGAGCAATATCGATGACATTATTTAGCTGTTGGAAATATGGATTCCCTTCCTGCTCCTTCTTTCCTTTAATAAGTTCAATGATTTCTTCTAAAAATACATCCTTAGCTTCTTTAATAAATCCTTTAATGATTCTTCCTAAGATTTCAGGATGTCCTAATATTCTTTTACAGAGTTTATCAATCATGATAATATGATTATTTGATGTGATATCTAATACTTTTTCCATTTAGTTTTTCCTCCTATTATATAGATAATTTTTTGATGTTTTTCTTTTTATTTTTTAAAAAAAGTAAAAAAATAACGAAATAAAAATTTCGTTATATCAAATAAATGCTCAATGCAATTAAAAAACCACAAAGAACATCACTTATAAAATGAACAGCACAAATGATTCTTGATAGCCCTACAATACATGCAATAAATAAAGCAATGATTCCTAAATGAATATTAATATTCAATAAGGCAAATGCAATCGCAAAAGCACTTACTGTATGACGACTAGGAAAAGATTCTCCTGTTTTATGACCTACAAGTGGTTCAATATTAAATGTCATACAAGGACGTGGACGATTATAGAGTTTTCTAATAAGTGTTACAATCAAAAAAGAACTTAATGGTTTAATGATTGTCAATAATAGCTTTGATGAATGATTAATAAATAATATGAGAAGTGTTAAAGCATAAAGTGCGGCTGTAAGATAAGGGGTTATTTTAGCTATTACAACGCATATTTTGTCTAAATGATGTTGACGGATGTAATTGAGATTGTTTTGATAAAATTTTTCCATTATTTTAAGATAAAGACTGTTTCTCCTTTATTAAGTGTCAGTATTTTTCTTTCAATTCTTGGATGAGAATATTTTTTTCTAACGTAATTTAAAAGAATAGAAGAAGAATATCCATGGATCACAGTGACCTCTTTTACAAGAATTGAAGTTCCTTTTAAAAAATGATCTAGTTTTACTTTAGCTTCACTTTGACTACATCCGTGCAAATCTATTGTTGATAACATCCAATCACCTCTTTGATATTATAAAATAAATTTAAATGAAAAAAAATGACAAAACGAAAATATTGCTTTTATGGGTATTTTTCATTACAATAAAGAGGTAAAAAAAGAGGAGTGAAAAAGATGGCATTAACAGCAGGTATTGTAGGATTACCAAATGTTGGTAAGTCAACATTATTTAACGCAATTACAAATGCACAAGTAGAAGCAGCAAACTATCCGTTTGCGACAATTGATCCAAATGTAGGTGTCGTAGAAGTACCAGACTATCGTTTAGATAAATTAACAGAAATGATTGAACCTAAAAAGACAGTTCCAACAACTTTTGAATTTACGGATATTGCAGGACTTGTAAGAGGTGCAAGTAGAGGTGAAGGTTTAGGAAATAAATTCTTAGGAAATATTAGAGAAACGGATGCAATTTGTGAGGTTGTAAGATGTTTTAGAGATAAGGATGTAACACATGTTGATGGTGATGTAGATCCTATTAGAGATATTGAAACAATTAATTTAGAATTGATCATGGCTGATTTAGAAACAGTTGAAAAACGTATTGGACGTTTAGAAAAGAAAGCTAAATCAGGTGATAAAGAAGCTAAAGCTGAAATGAGTGTTTTAGAAAAACTAAAACCAACATTAGAAGCAAATAAACCAGCAAGAAGTATTGAATTTGATAAAGAAGAAATGTTAATTGTCAAACAATATACTTTACTTACAATGAAACCATTAATCTATGTAGCTAACTTAGGTGAAGAAGATTTAGAAGATCCAATGCAAAATCCATATTATGTTCAAGTTTTAGAATTTGCGAAAGAAGAAGGTAGCGACGTTGTTCCTATTTGTGCAAAAATTGAAGCTGAATTAGTAGGAATGGATAAAGAAGAAAAAGCTATGTTTATGCAAGATTTAGGTATTGAAGAAAGTGGTCTTGATAAATTAATTAAAGAAGCTTATAGCTTATTAGGTCTTAGAACATATTTTACAGCTGGAGTACAAGAAGTAAGAGCATGGACATTTAAAGAAGGAATGACAGCTCCAGAAATGGCGGGTATCATTCATAGTGATTTCCAAAGAGGTTTTATTAAAGCAGAAACATATAGTTTTGATGATTTAGTGAAATATGGTAGTGAACATGCTTTAAAAGAAGCTGGAAAAATTAGACAAGAAGGTAAACAATATGTAGGTCAAGACGGAGACATCATGTTGTTTAAATTTAATGTATAATGAAAAAAGCAATTAGATATATCTTATTAACTGTCTGTGTTTGTGTATTTTGTTATTCAGCATATAATTTAATTAATATTTATTTGAATTATAAAAAAATAGATGATGATTATGGAGAATTAGCTAAAACTTATACGAAAGAAAAAGAAGAAAAAGAAGAAAAGGAAAGCTATTTACAAATTAATTGGGATGAGCTTTTACAAAGAAATAAAGATGTGAAAGCGTGGATTCAAATTCCAAATACAAATGTGAATTATCCTGTTTTACAAGGCGAAACGAATGACACTTATATTCATAGTGATATAGATCATAATGAATTAAGTGCAGGTAGTATTTTTATCGCAAGTGAAAATGAAGATCCATTTAATGATTTTAATACGGTTATTTATGGTCATAATATGAAAAATGGTTCAATGTTTAATAATATTAAATCCTATACGGATCAAAGCTTTGCGGATGAACATCCTTATGTTTATATTTATTTACCTGATGGTACAGTAAGTCAATATAAGGTTGTTGTTGGTCATATTATTTCAGAAACAAGTGTTTTATATAATACACATATTGTAGATACAGCTTCATTTGTACAAGAAATGGTAAAGACATCTTCTATTAAAGTAGATTTTGATCAATCTCAAGTACAATCGGTAATTACTTTATCTACTTGTACTTCTGCAGGAAGTGAAAGTGGTAAAAGAAATGTAGTACATGCGATTTTACAAAGAAAAGGGATTGATCCTGTAAAAGAAAAAATGGAAAACTAGAGAAATCTAGTTTTTTTTGTTGTTAATTGTAAATGAGCTTGAATTGAATAAGTATGTCTGATGTGCTAAAATATTTGCATGTTAAGAGGGTGTTTTAATGGTTAAAAAAAAGAAAAGAAGTTTTATGTCTAAGTTGTTTTCTAGACGTATTTTATTATTAATACAATTTATCGTTTCTATCATTTTTTTAGGATGTATTTACATATTAAAGATGTTACCAATGAAATATTATTTGATTTTATGTGGTATTATTTTTTTGTTATGGATGTTAAGTTCATTGCTTATTAAATCAGGGATTAAAAAGAAAAAGCGAGAAAATAAATATGCTAGATTGATTTTTGGAAAGCTATTATCTTTAATACTTAGCGTTGCTTTAGGATTTGTTTCGGTAATGGCTTTTAAAGGAAATAGTTTTTTATCTAATATTACAGGTTCTTTTACACAAACAAGAGTTATTTGTATGTATGTAAAAAAAGAGAGTGCTATTAAAAGTTTAAGAGATGTAAAAGATAATACAGAAATTGGAATTGCTAGTGAAAAAGGCTCAAAGAATATTACATCAGCAATTGCTAAAATAGAAAATAAAGCAAATAAAGATTTTCAGACAAAAGATTATAAAGATTATTCTTTATTAGGAGATGCTATCATGGATGGAGACATTGATGTTATTGTTGCTGATAATGCTTATATGGCTTTATTAGAAGCAAATCATGAAGGCATTGATGAAAATCTAAAGAGTTTATATAAAGTAGAAATTCAAGAAAAATTAAATTCTGTGACACAAGAAACAAATGTGACTAAAAATCCATTTATTGTTTATATGACAGGAATAGATACTTATGGGACAGTTTCAGCAATTTCAAGAGCTGATGTTAATCTTGCTGTCTGTGTTTCCCCAATTCAAAAACAAATATTAATTGTATCTATTCCTAGAGATACACAAATTACCTTGCATAAAAATGGAAAAATGGATAAATTAACGCATTCAGCTATGTATGGTATTAACGAGACAATTTCTTCTATAGAAGATTTCTTGGATTTAAAAGTGAATTATTATGCTAAGACAAACTTTAGTGGAATTACTAATATCATTGATGCCTTGGGTGGAGTAACAATTGATTCACCTTATGAATTTACAACATTACATGGGCATTATCATATTAATAAAGGAATTAATGAAATGGATGGAGATAAAGCTTTATGTTTTGTAAGAGAAAGATATGCTTTGCCAAGTGGTGATTTTGATCGAGGAAGAAACCAACAAAGATTACTTAAAGCCATGATCAATAAAGCTGTTTCTCCTAAAATCATTACAAACTATTCAAATATTTTACAAGCAGTAGAAGGATGTTTTGAAACTAATATGTCATCTGAAGATATAAAATCACTTGTTCAAATGCAATTAGATGATATGTCTAAATGGAAAATGTACAATGTTCAACTTACGGGAGATCCAGAAATTTCATATAAAACATATTCTATGAAAGGTAAGAAATGTTATACAATGAAACCTAATAAAAAATCTTTGAATGGTATTATTAATGTTATTAATAAAATTGAAGATGGTAAAAGAATTACTGATCAAGATGTAAAAGGATTACAAGGTGCTTAACCTGTAATCCTTTTTAAATGACAACTCTTAATTTAAAATGGTGTTGATGAGTAGAAAATTGACAATTTCCATGGAGCTTTTCAACTGTATAAGCAATACTTTGAGTTCCAAAGCCATGATCTTTTTCTTTAGATATAGGAATACCATCTACAAAAATAGGTTCATTTAAGTAATTATTTTCAATAGATATAAGTAACTTACCACATTTTTCTTGCATATTTAATTCTATAAAACGTTCATTTTCTAATAACATAACAGCTTTAAAAGCATTTTCTAAACCATTAGATAGAATAGAAGTTAAATCGATATCACTAATAGACAATTGTTGAGGAACATCTAAATGATAATGAAAATCAATATTTTCATCTTTCATTCTATTTTCATAAGATGTCATAATCATATTAACAGTATCATTTAAACAATATTTCTTTCTTACAGTTTGATCGATGGCATCAAATAAAGTATGAATATATTCGATAGCATGTTCATTTTGATTATTTTCAAGATCGTTTAGTATATTGTTTAAAAAATGACGCATATCATGTCTCATTAAAATAATCTTTTTTTCATTTTCTTCCATCAGCTTCATTTCTTTTTTTGATTGTGCTTGTTTCATATAAATAACCTTATTGGTCGTTTCTATTTTTTGCTTTTCTTCATATTGTTTAAAATAAACGGTACAGAATACAAAATAACAGATACATAAAAGAAATGGTGTAAATTCTACAGTTGTTTTATTTCCAATATAAAGAAGCTTTGTATAAACGGTAGAAAGATAATCAAATATATAATAGAACATTGGAATGATACCAAAAGAAATAAGTTCATGTGATTGTTTTTTTAATAATTGAGAAATAGGTAAATAAACAAATTTAATAATGAAAACAAAAGAAATAATGAGTGTTAAAGAATAGGTTATATTATCTATATTCTTAATAAAAGAGGAAACAAAGATTGTTGTCCAGTTACTTATTTGACAACATAAATAAGCACTTGTTATAGCAATTAAACTTGGAAATAATCGTTTTTTGAAAATTAAAACAAAAAATAATAAAAGTGGTAAATGGGTAATAAAAGGATATAAAGAAATAACAGCCGATAAATCTTTAGTAAAATAGAAAATTCCCTGAAGTACTAAATCAATATAAAAGAATAGAAAAAGACAAATGACATTCTTTTTATTGATTCTAATATCTAGAAACAGTGCAGAAACAAAGATACCGAATAATAAAGTTAAAGTATAACGAATAGATTCTAAAATAGTATAAATCATATGTTAATCACCTTCTTTAAACATATATTCAAAATAAGCTTCTTTAAAAGATTTAGCATAACTTCTTGCGATGGGAACTTTCTTGTGTGTTTTTGTTTCAATTTCTATAGAATTAAAATGATCAATAGCAGGCATATGAACTAAGTAACTTCGATGACATTTATAAAATGCATCATTTGAAGTTAATTCATTACTACAATGAACAAAAGTATCTAAAACTTCTAGACATTCACCATCATTTAAACAAAATAAAACTTTTTTATTTTGTGCTTCAACACATTCAATCAAATGATAATAAATTTTACGATATCCTTTATCTGTTTTAACAATAATAGATTCAGGTTCATAGTTAAATGCTTGTTTACAATCATTTAAAAGAGAGCATAGTTTTTCATAAGTTGTAGGTTTTAAAAGATATCCACTTGCTTTAACATCATAAGATTCTAAGGCAAATTCAGGAGAAGAAGTTAAAAAAATAATTTTAACGACAGAATCATTTTTTCTAATTTCATGAGCTGTTTCCATACCATTTAATAAAGGCATCATAATATCTAATAAAATAACTTCTATATGACTTTTTTGATAACTATTAATTAAAGCATCCCCATGATTAAAAAGATAAATAGAAACATCTTCATGATGTTCCTTTCCCCATTTTTCTATCATTTCTTTAACTTGATTCATATATAAAAGATCATCATCACATATTGCTATATTCATATACATCACCTAATACTATTTTATCAAAATAAAAACACTTCTTATATACATTTCACACCCTAAAAACGACATTTCGCGCCAATTATAAAAAATAACAATTAGAAAAAGTAAAATAAAAGCATAGGAGGAAATGAATAATATTCAAAGAAAGGGGATAGGGAAAATGAAAATATATAAGAAAGTGATAGCATGTATACTGACATTAATGATGTTCTTTGCACAAATGCCAGTCAATGTATTTGCGGCTAATCAAAAGAATAATATACCACTTGATATTGTCTTGGTTTTAGATGTTTCAGGGAGTATGGAAGATCCTATAACTTCAACTGATACTACTAAAAGGATTACAATTTTAAAAGATTCAATTAATCAATTTATTGAGGGCTTTGCTGAAAATAATTCAAAGATAAATCAGGTAAATAAACAAAGTAGAATTTCGATTATTAAATTTGCTGGAGATAAATCAGATAAAGTAGGGAATGATACCTATACTGAAAATAGATATAAATATAATTATACGCAAATTATGAATGATTTCTTTACTGCCACAAATGAAAACAAAGAACAATTAAAAGATGTTGTAAACAGCATTAGTCCTGCAGGGGCAACACGTTCAGATTATGCAATGGAATTAGCGCTAAAACAAATTGAACAAAGTAAAAATGATGAAAGTAGAAAATATGCTAAAAGAATTGTTTTTTTTGTAACGGATGGTCAGCCGACGACTTTGAGTAATTTTGATGATGATGTCGCTAATAAAGCTATTACAACATCAAAGGAAATAAAAAAAGATGCAGAAGTTTATACATTTGGAATGTTTTCTTTAACTGATCCATCTATTACTGGACATGTAGGAAGTGGTAGTTGGTCAGATGCAGAAAAGTTTAATGCTTATATGCATGGAGTTTCTAGTAATTACTCAGATGCCCAAAGTTATAAAAACTTAGGAACTAGAGCAGAAAATAGTGCTTATTATATGGGAGCTAAAAGCTCAAAAGAGGCTACAGCAATATTTAATAGTGTTATAAATAAATTATTAAGCATGACATATGCTGGCGCAGATTATACAAAAGTAACTGAAGCAAAGAAAAGAATACCAAGTGATCTAACTCTTTATACAGATGAAACAGTACAAGCATTAGAAGATGCATTAAAAGATGTAAAATATGACTTAGATATTACACAACAAGATACAGTTGATGGCTATGTAGATGCTATTAATAAAGCAATAGCGCAATTAAAATATAAAGCTGCCGATTATACAGAAGTAGATAAAGCTATTGAAAAAGCAAATAAACTTAATAAAGATAACTATGAAGATTTTACAAAAGTAACAGCTACAATTAATGCAGTTGCACCTGGTAAAAATATAACAGAACAAGATGAAGTAGATGCTATGGCAAAAGCCATCAATGATGCAATTGATGCATTAGTATTCCAATTAAAAATCAAGTATGATTCTAATGGTGGAACAGGAACAATGACTAATCCAGCTATTGAATTAGATAAAGAATTTACTTTCCCAGAATGTGAATATGTTGCTCCAAATGGAAAACATTTTAAAGGCTGGCAAGTAGACAATACTGTTTATAAAGTAGGAGATAAAAGAGTATTTACTAAAGATGATCAAAATAAGGAAATTAAAGCAGTTTGGGAAGAACATACTTTTGATCAAAAATTAAAAGAAGTCAATGGAGTAAGTACTTTAAAAGACAAAGCAACATGTACAACAAATGCTATCTATTATAAAAGCTGTGCTTGTGGTCAAGTAAGTACTACAGAAACATTTGAAGATAAAGATACAAAATTAGGACATGAATATACAAAACAAATAAAAGATGCAAAATACTTAAAATCTCAAGGAAGTAACTGTCAAGAACATGATGCATATTGGTATGCATGTTCAAGATGTGATGCTAGTGCTAAAGATGATGAAAATGCACAAGATAAGTATTATGAATCTGCAGAAGTAGGAAATCATGTGTATGATCAAGAAGTTGAAAGTAGTGAATATTTAGCGACTCCAGCTACTTGTATGACACCTGCTAGATATTATAAGAGTTGTATTTGTGGAGCAAAAGGTACAGAAGCATTTGCAGCAACAGGTACTCATTTAGGACATGCTTATATAGAAGTTAAGAATCCACAATTTTTAAGAGAAAAAGCAACTAATTGTAAGGAACACGATACATATTGGTATGTATGTTCAAGATGTGGAAAAACATCAAAAACAATCAATAAATATTATGAAGATAAGGATTCTAAAGGAGAACATATATCAAGTGATTGGATCATTGATCAACAACCAACAGTAGCTAAAGAAGGATCAAAACATAAAGAATGTACAGTATGTAAAGAAGTGTTAGAAACAGAAAAGATTGCTAAGTTAGAAAATGTGAAAACTGAAACAAAGAAAGAAGAAACAGCTTCTAAAAAAGAAACAAAAGTAGAAAGTAAAAAAGCTGTAACAACAGGAGATAATACAAATAGTATTGTGCCAATGGCTTTACTAGGTATAAGCTTATTAGGAATTTACATTATTGTAATGAAAAAATATGTTCGTTAGAAAGTAAAAGAGAGAAGACTTGGTTCTTCTCTTTTTGTTATAATGGATAAGAGGTGATACATAATGCAGATAATAGTGATTATCTTTTTTGTAATTATATTATTCATAATTTTACTTTTAAGTTTATCAAATGGTGAAGATCAAAAAAGAATTGCAGGGAAAGAAGGAGAATTACAAGCAAAGAAGATATTAAATCATTATTTAAATGAAAATGATTTATTGTTGAATAATGTGAATATATCAATACATGGAAGAAATACGGAATTAGATTATGTTGTTATTAACAATAATGGTGTTTTTATTTTTGAAGTAAAGAATTTTAGTGGTAAACTTGTGGGAAATGAAGATGATCAATATTGGAATAAGTATAAAATAAGTAGTGGAAACAAAGAATATATAAAAGAAATAAGAAATCCTATTAAACAACTAAAAAGAGAAATATATTTGTTAAAGGAATATTTGAAGTATTATGGTGTTGATTTATGGATAGAAGGTTATGTTTTATTTGTAAATATGAATAGTCCAGTAGAAAGCGAATATACTATTAATGATCAAAGTGAAATAGATGATATTTTACATCTAAGAAGGAATCAAGTACTTACAAAAAATCAAATTGAAAAGATTATAAGTATTTTAAAATAAAGAGATGTCTTATATAGTACAAGACATCTTTTTGTTATTTATATATTTTATATAAAATAAGTGCAATGATTGCAGTGATAATATCCGCAATCATTTGACTACTAATAATACCATAATATCCAAAAATATTTGATAAAAGAAGAAGACAAATTGCAAAAACAATAACTTGTCTACCTATTGAACAAAAATAGGAGCGCAATCCCCTTCCTCTAAGAGAAGCGTAGGGAGGGGTCTAGCTCCTTTTATAGTTTTTATAAGAGATTTTGTTTTAGACGTGTAGCTGTGATATATTATAAGTATAAAAGACGTTCAGTCGTACTTGATTTTAGAAAGGATATTACTATGGAACTTGATACTAATAATCATTCAGTGTTCATGCTTAATTATCATTTAATTATGTGTGTCAAATACAGGAATAATGTTATTAATGATGCTATCTCATTACGGCTTAAAGAGATATTTAAAAACATATGCCTTAATTATAATATTTCGTTGGAAGAATGGAATCACGATAAAGACCATGTTCATGTACTGTTCAAAGGACAGCCTAATAGTGAGATTTCTAAATTTATCAATGCTTATAAATCAGCAAGCAGTAGACTTATAAAAAAAGAATATCCAGAAATCAAGAAACATTTATGGAAGGATATGTTCTGGTCACAAAGCTATTGTTTGATATCTACAGGTGGGGTGACCGTAGATATTATTAAGGAATATATTCAAACGCAAGGAAGGTAAAATATATGTCAAAAGCAAACAAAAGTAACAAGGCAATTAAATATAGACTCTATCCAAATGATGAACAAAAAGTCATGTTTGCAAAAACTTTTGGTTGCTGTCGTTTTGTCTATAACCAATTACTTGCCCTGCAAAAACAAAGATACAAAGATGGAGAATCCCATCTTTCTAAGCTTAAATCAAATGAGTTCGCTACTCGTACATTAAAAAAAGATTATGATTTTCTCAAAGAGATAGATAAATTTGCTGTTTCAAATGCCGTTTTTCATTTAGCAGACGCCTATGACAGATTTTTTAAAAAACAAAATCATTTTCCTAAATTCAAAAGCAAAAGAAAATCTAAAAAGTCGTATACAACAAATTTTACAAACAACAATATTCTTATTGGTAAAAATGTCATAAAGCTTCCTAAAGTTGGAATGGTCAAGGCTGTTATTCATAAGCTGCCTAAAGATGATTGGAAGCTTAAATCTGTTACTGTCTCTCAAGATAGTGTCGGTAACTATTTTGCTTCCGTTCTTTTCGAATATGAACAGGAAGACATTCCATCTGTTTCCAAATCGAGTACAAATGCTATTGGACTTGACTATAAATCTGATGGACTTTATATGGACAGTAATGGGAATAAAGCGGGAGTTCATAAATACTATCGAGAAAGTCATAAGAAGCTTGCTAAAGAACAAAGAAGACTTTCACGAAAAGCAGGTTCTAAAAAGAATGAAACAAAATCAAGCAACTATTTTAAACAAATGAGAAAAGTAAACAGAATCTATAGAAAAATAGCGAATCAACGTCTCGATAGTCTTCATAAGAAATCTACTGAGATAGCCAATCGGTATGATATCGTATGTGTCGAAGACTTAGATATGAAAGCTATTGGAAATAAAGGTTTTGGCAATGGAAAAGCGACATTCGATAATGGCTATGGAATGTTCCTTAATATGCTTGAGTACAAGCTTAAAGAAAGAGGTAAATATTTTGTAAAAGTTGACAAGTGGTACCCTTCTAGCCAAATCTGTCATTGCTGTGGAAGTGTAAAAAAACTCGACCTAAAAGACCGAGTTTATACATGTGATTGTGGTTATACTGGAGACAGAGACCATAATGCAGCAATCAACATACTTACAGAAGGATTGAGAATTCTTCGGTCATTATAGATAAATTATAAAAGTAGGCTTGGGACGAGCCAAACTTATACGCTTGTGGACACTGTGTAAGACCTATAATGTATTGTCATTAGAGGCTGTAGTGGTTGAAGCAAGAAGCTCCGACTTCTAAACGAAGTGTAAGTCGGAGTAGTTCACGAAGCCACAAATTATCTTCATTGTAGTCGAAGACAATTACAAAGAATCTTAAAGAAACTTTGTGATGAAGGAAAAATGATTAAAGAAGGTAAAGGAAAGTATAAAATAAAGGGGTGAAATTTTTCACCCCTTAAAATTAAGCATTTAACATTTTGTTAGCAAGTTTTTTAGCCACAACGACTAATAAAACAGCAACTGCAGCAAGAATAGCTGAACCAATGAATCCCATCACATAAGATCCTGTAGCATCAAAGAAACTTGCGGAAATCTTAGGACCAACGAAAGCCCCAATACCATAACCAATAAAGATCAAACCATAGTTTCTATTATAATATTTAGAACCAAAGATTGTTTTAACCATTGGTGCGAAAACAACAAGTAATCCACCAAATGAGAAACCAACTAAAGCAATACATGCGACAAAGTATGCAAATGAATGAGCTACTGTTAGCATAAGCATTGAAATACCATTTAAAATCAAGACAAGAATTAAAGAACTCCATCCTTTTAACTTATCATAAATAACACCAAATGATAAACGACCAAACATATTAAATAAAGTCATTAAACTTACACATAAAGCCGCATCCATCGCTGATAAACCAATTTGAGTTTGAGCAATTGGTGATGTTGCAGAAACCATCATTGTTCCAGCAGCATTAGCAAAAATAAACATTACTAATAATACCCAGAAGATTGAAGTTTTAACCATTTGAGGAATATTATAATCTTTTGTATGTAATTCTTTGCTTTGTTGTGCACTTGGTACCCAACCTTCAGGAGTCCATCCATCAGGACAAGGAACGATCATCCAAGCAACAGCTCCAACACCGATTAAGAATACAACACCTAAAATTTTACAAGCCATTGGTGCTCCAAAGTTATCAATTAACATTTGAGCGATAGGTGACATAATGAAAGGTCCACAAGCAGCTCCAGCTTGAACTAAACCAGAGATAGAACCACTTTTATCTGGGAACCATTTTAACGCTGTTGGTAAACATGCAGGATAAATTGTTCCAGCACCAGCACCAGCAATGACACCATAAGCAATATATAAGAATGGAATAGATGAAGCAAAACCAGTTAAGATCCATCCTCCAGCAAATAAAACTAAACCAATATAAATAGCTACTCTTGGTTGTAATTTTTCAGCTAAAATACCACCAAGGAAACCTACTGCACAGTAGATAAACATATAAATTGTGTATGCCATTGAAAAATCTGAATTACTCCATCCAAATTGATTACAAAATGGCAAACAGAATAAACTAAAGAAGGCAGTGGCAGAAGTGAATAAACTTTGAATCCAAACTCCTGCAAAAACACGCCAACGTGTTGCTTTTGTAATTTTCATATTCTCTTTTCTCCCTTTATTATTGTAAAGTACCTAAATCAAGTGGTACACCTTGTCCATTAAATTTACCAGCTTCTCTACTAGTTCCTAACCAGTAAACCATACTAGCGATATCTTCTACTTCAAGGAATGGAACTCCTGCATACATTTCTTCAACAGATTTGAAATCTTTACCAGTTAAATCATTAATGAATTTAACATAATCCATTGTTTCACACATTGGAGTTTTAACTTTAGTAGGACATAAAGCATTAACAATAATTCCTTTAGAACCCACTTCTTTAGCAAGAGTTTTAGTTAATCCTAAAATACCCCATTTACTCATACAATAAGTAGCTAATTGAGGAGTACCATATAAACCAGAAGTTGATGAAATATTAATAATACGACCAAATCCTTGTTTTAACATATATTGAGCAGCATATTTATCAGTACGCCAAGTACCAATTAAGTTAATATCCATTACTTTTTCAACTTGTTCATCAGTTAATTCCCAAGTATAACCGAAGTTAATAACACCAGCATTAGCAATCACAACATCTAAACGACCAAATGTTTCCCATGCTGAAGCAAATAATGCTTCCATATCTTCAGTAGAAGTAATGTTTGCTTTTTTAGCTAAAACTTTTGCTCCTTTTGCTTCACAATTTGCAATTGTTTCTTTAAATGCTTCATGAGCTGGATCTAACATATCAGCCAAAACAACATTAAATCCGTTTTCAGCATATTTGTAGGCATGAGCACGACCTTGTCCCATTGCTCCACCTGTAACAAGAACAACTTTTTTTTCTTCCATAATTTTTCTCTCCCTTTGTTATTTATTTAACATCACATGTTATTTTTTTAACAAAGTCATTTTAAACTCTCAAACGATTTGAGAGTCAAGGGGGTAAAAAAGTATCAAATAAGGTCAAAAAAGAGGAAAATATGTTATAATTTGGTGAAAACTTTAAAACAATTTGAAGGTTGGGGGATTATGTACAATACTTATACAATAGGAGAACTTGCTAAAATACTAGGAATTACAGCTGAAACAATTCGTTATTATGAAAGAAAAGGAATCATTGCGCCCATCCATGATCAAGAAACAGGATATCGCTATTATACAACTTGGGATCTTCATATGCTGATTCGTGCACGTTGTTATCTTGGCTTTGGATTATCAATTGAAGAAACAGCGGGAATACTCCAAAGTAAGTCTTTAGAAGAAATTGATGATTTATTAGAAGAACAAGAACAAATCATTCAAAAGAATATTATTTATCAAATGAATTTATTGAAAAGATTGCGTACGAATAGAAAATTGATTAGTCGAAGTGAAAACTTAAACTTTACTTTACAAAAAAGACCAGGAATCTATCGTATTGATACACAAAAATGTTATACGATAGATTTAAAGAAAGAAGAACGTGAAGAACTTAAAGAATTTTGTCAAAAAATACCATTTGTTTTTTCTACGGCGCTTTTTCCTAAAGAACATATTGAAAATGAAAATAAGGAATTCTACTATGGAATAGGGGTAGAGGAAGAATTTGCGGGAGTACTTGATATCAAGGAAAGTGAATATGTTCATTACTATCCTGAACAGTTATGTCTTTATATGTGCGTTCCTTCTCGTTCGAGTCAAATACTGACATATGAGGTTTTACAGCCCGCCTTTGATTATATGGAAAAAAATAATCTCCAACTCGCAGGAGATGTGATTTCTCAAGTGGTTTCAATGTGGAAACCAGAAGAAGAATATTTTAATTATCATAATATTTGGATTCCCATCAAATAAAAAAGCAATTTCGACCGAAATTGCTTTTTATCTTGTTCTTTGTAATGATTTTTTAAGAATAGAATCATCGATAAAGCGAATATATGTTTCTAATGTCTTTTGTCCATAAGTAAAACGTAATTTTGTTTTCTTTGGATAAGTGACTCTTTTAATTTTTCTATAATCAAATAAAACACGACCAATTAAAACTTGTTTTTGTCCAAAGAAAATAATCCATTGAATCATTAAATAGAAAACAAAAGAATAAATTGTGAAAGCATTTAATGGTAAATAAACACTATCAACATCGCCACTTAATAAATGCGTAATCATGTAATAAATACAATAAACAAGCATTACTAAATAAATAACAATAATGATTGCATAGAATATTTTTCCTTGCATGTTTAAACCACAAACCATGGTATCATCTTTCTTCTTTGTTTTAATAATTGTAGCTACGAAATTAATGACAAGATAAGTAATCCACACTAAAATAACAGCTACTAAAATAGGTAATAAATATTTTAAATCTCCCATAAAAGACGCTCCTTTAAATAATTACCTTATTATTATACAAGAAAAAACAAAAATAGTATAGTAGGAAAAACACCTATTAATAAGGCAAATATGTTACAATGATAAAAAAGGAGAACACAATGGAAATTACAAAGGAAATATTAGAAAGTATTTTAGATGCTTATAGTTATGAAATTGTTTTTGTTGATCGACAACATATTGTGCGCTATATGAATAAAACAGCTAAAGAAAGATATGGTGAGCGTGTAAAAATCAATCAAAGTTTATTTAATTGTCATAGTGAAAACTCTAAAGTTAAAATTGAAGAATTTTTAAAAAGAGCCGATGCTGGTGAAGATGAAATGTTTGAAACTTATAATACTAAAACAGGTGAAAGAGAATTCTTTGTACCTGTTAGAGATTCTAATAAACACGTCATTGGTTATTTTGAAAGACATGAGATGCCTTGGGATGAAAGTAATCCTAAAGTTCCTGTAACTGAATATTGGAAACATAGAAGATAGCTTTGCTATCTTCTAATAGTTTCTAGCATAATATTCATCAAAAGTTAGACCACTTTTTTCTATTTTTTGGGCTAGGTCTTTTCCTACATAACGAATGTGCCAAGCTTCATAACTATACCCTGTTAGTTCTTCTTTATCTTTTGGATAACGTAAGATAAAACCATAATTACTTAGTTGGCTTAAAAACCAAGAATATTGAGGGTGATTTTCAACTTCTTCATATTTATATTGATCTAAAGCAATATCTAAGCCTAACCCCGTTGTATGTTCACTATGACCAGGGCGTGAACAAGTTTCATCTGCTCTTTCTACACTATAAGTTTCTACCATATGATTATAAATTTCTTTTTGCCAGACTGTTGAACGATAGCCTGAAGTCACATACAGTTCAAAACCTTTATTTATACAAGCTTGTTTTAAAGCTTGAAAATCATCATAAACCACTTTTCTAGCAGTATGTTTACTATAAGAACTTCCATAAGTACCTGCATTTGTATTTATTTCAACAAGATCACTCGGTTCATAGGTTTCATCTAATTGATAATATTTATTAACAATTGTATTTAAATCATTAGGATGTTCTTGTTTGATGATTTTTCCATAAAAATCAAAATCACGATTCATATTTACAAGTGTAATAACTTCTTTTTTACTTAGATCTTGGTGTGCTTTTTGGTAGGTATCATATCTTTCTTTATATTCTTGATGATAAAAACTTATTTCAGGTGTTTGTTTCTTTTTTACCATTTTTACTTCCTGAGTATTCTTTTTAGGAAAGAAAAAAACAATACCACCAACCATACAGATTATTAATATTAATAGACTTATTCTTTTCTTCATATAAACCTCACATTTCTATATCAATATCATCATTACTAATCATTTGTTTAACATAATTTTTGAATTCTTTAATGATATCAGCTTGATCTTTTAAAATACTATGTTGACTAGCAAGAGTAGAAGTATATTCTTTAAGTGAATAAATAGTTACAACATTATCATTATAATGATTGACAAGAGGAACATATTGAATATTTTCAATACTGATTTCATCTTCTTTTTTAACAAAATCCAAACATACCATTCCTTCTAACTGATTATAAACATCTTTCATCGTACTTAAAAAATTACCTAAAGAATAAATAACAAGTGTATGATTGATTTTTTCAATAGGTTGAATTAAATGAGGATGATTTCCAATTACAACATCAACACCTAAATCAGCAAAATAATGAGCATATTCTTGTTGTAAATCAGATAATTCACTATGTCCTTCTTTCCCCCAATGAACAGCTACAATAACTACATCACTTTGAGCTTTAGCGTTGTTTACATCTTCTTTAATTTGTTCCTTATTTAATTGTCCTAATATATAAGGATACGTTTTTAATTGTTTTTGAATAGATTTATAGTTGGTTGTTTCATTAACACCAAAAGTATAAGCTAAAAGACTAAAACGAATTCCGTTTTTTTCAATGACTCTTATTGTTTGCCGGTCTTCTTGATTTTCATATAGCCCAGAAAAGAGAATATCGGAATGTTGTTTCCAAATATGTGCAGATGATATCAAAGCATTTTTTCCTAGATCCATGGAATGATTTGTAGCACTAGAAACCATATTAAATCCTGTATCTTGTAGATCATCAATTAAAGATTCAGGAGAATTAAAATTAGGATAACCTTTAATTCCATAAGAATCACCAGCAATCAAAGTTTCTTGATTAATATAAGCTAAATCATGATCAGAAATATATTTTTTTATATTTTGATAACAAGGTTTAAAATTATAGGTTGTATTATTTCCTTGTTTTAAGGCATATTGATAAACATTTTCATGGATAATATTGTCTCCTACTGCAACAAAGGAAACAGTAGGGTAGGATGTGTTTTTTTTATTTTTTTTATGTATTGTTCTAGGTTGGATAAGAGTAGAATAATAAGAAAATATAAAATAAAAAAGTAAACATAGTGTTATTAAGAAAGTGATTGAAACAAAGAATATTTTTTTCTTATTTATTTTTTTCATATATTTTCCAGCCTTTCCTTTTGATTATAAATATATTATTATTAATTTAATAAAAAATAAACATTTTGGAGAAAAAAAATGAAAAATAGTGAAACATGTGAACGATATGAAATAGAATACCAAAACGCCGATTATTATGGTGAATATAAATATGCGGATTTATTATCAAAGCTTTCTAATCTTGCAACTAAAAATGCGATGGAAATAGGTTTGTGGAAGGAAAGTTTTAATGGAAAATATGGTTGGGTATTAGTTAAACAAACAGTTAAATTAAAAAGACCACTATTAGTAGGAGAGGAACTGATAGTTTCTACCCGTGCTAAAGGGGAAAGAAAAATTCAATATTTTAGAACCTATGATTTAAAAATCAATGATGAAGTTGTAGGAGGCATTTATTCTATTTGGACATTAATAGATATTGAAAAAAGAAGAATTGTCAGACCACAAAAAGTAGGAATTACAATTCCTGAATGTGAAGAATATTCGAGTTTTGTAGAAAAATACGAGCCGCTTTTAGATATAGAGACTCAAAAAGTTCAAACAAGAGAAGTCATGTATAGTGATATTGATTTAAATAAGCATATGAATAATGCAAGATATCTTGAATGGGTCATGGATCTTCTTCCTCAAAACGTATTAGAAAAATATTTTATTGGAGAAATGACAATGCACTATCAAAAGGAAATTGCTCCAGAGAGTATTGTGGATTTATATTATGGGCAAGAAGATGATCATTTTAAAATAGAATTTAAGATTGCAGAACAAATACATTTTGTTATATCAGGAAGATTTAAAGAAAAGAAAGAATAATGGATAAAGTTATATCATAATATACTAAGAAAAAAGTGATTCTCATTTAAAACAAGAATCACTTTTCTTATCTATTAATACATTGCAGGAGTTGGAACTTCGTTTTTAGAAGTATCTTTTGCATCGGCAATACCTGCTTCGGTTGTAATGAATAATGAAGCAATACTGCAAGCATTTAATAATGCGCTACGAGTGACTTTAGTTGGATCAATGATTCCTTTTTCAAACATATCGACCCATTCACCATTTTTAGCATCAAAACCATGATTCTTTTGAGCGTTTTTTTGATTTTCTACAATATCCTCAGCATTATATCCAGCATTTTCAGCAATTTGTTGAATTGGAGTGAATAAAGCTTCCATTACAATATGAATACCTTTTTGAACATCTACATTATCTGATTTTAAGCGGGGTTTAACTTCTTTATAAGCTTCTACTAAGGCAGCACCACCACCAATAACAATACCTTCTTCAACAGCGGCTTTAGTGGCATTTAAAGCATCTTCAATACGTAATTTCTTTTCTTTAAGTTCACTTTCAGTTGTTGCTCCTACTTTAATAGTAGCGACACCATTTGATAATTTACCTAAACGTTCTTTTAATTGTTTTTGATCATAAGAAGAAGTTGTTTTCGCTAATTGATTTTCAATACTTTCAATACGTTGTTTTAAACTATCTGATGGATTATTACCAGCAATCATTGTTGTATGATTTTTTGTAACGATTACTTTTTTAATTGTTCCTAATTGATCAAGAGTAACATCTTTTAATTCCATAGAAATATCTTTATTAATAAAGGTACTACCAGTTAAAGCAGCAATATCTTGTAATAATTCTTTTTGGTTATCTCCAAATCCAGGAGCTTTTGTTGCGACAACATTGAATGTTCCTCTTAGTTTATTTAAAACAAGGGTTGAAATAACTTCGTTTTCAAAGTCATCAGCAATTAATAATAATGGTTTATTACTTTGAACGATTTGTTCAAGAATTGGAAGAATTTCTTGTAAATTATTGATTTTATGATTTGTAATAAAGATATAAGGATTTTCCATTTCAACAGTCATTTTATCATGATCTGTGACCATATAAGGAGAAACATATCCTTTATCATATTGCATACCTTCATTGATTTCTAAGACGTTGTCAAAACTATTAGATTCATCAACGTTGATAATTCCATTTTTACCAACTTTATCCATTGCTGAAGCAATCAATTGCCCAATTTCTTCATTACCAGCTGAAATAGTCGCTACTGAAGCAATATCTTGACTTGTTTCTACTTTATGTGAATTTTTCAAAACAACATCAGCAACTTCTTTACCTGCTTTTTCAATACCTTCACGCATTAAAACAGGATTAGCTCCTTTATCTACAGCTTTCAATCCATTCACGATCATATTTCGAGCAAGAATAGTTGCTGTGGTTGTACCATCACCTGCTACATCATTAGTTTTATTGGCTACTTCATATACAAGTTTAGCACCCATATTTTCAAATTTATCTTCAAGTTCTATTTCCTTAGCGATACTTACACCATCATTTGTAATTAATGGAGAACCATAACCTTTATCTAAGACCACATTACGTCCTTTAGGACCTAATGTGACACTTACCGCATCCGCTAAAACATTAACACCTTTTAACATTGATTGACGTGCATCATTTGAAAATCTTACTTCTTTACTCATAAATATCTGCCCCCTTATTCAAACTTAGCAATAATATCTTTTTCATCAATAACAATATAATCTTGATCCTCAACAGTCACTTTCGTACCTGAATATTCTTTATAAATTACACGATCATTTTCTTTTAATGATGAAGTACATTCATCACCAACGGCAATGATATTTGCAATCGAAGGAACTTCTTTCTTTTCTGTTGATAAAACAATTCCACTTGCTGTCTTATTTTCTTTTTCTTCTTTTTTTATTAATACAAATTTATGCAATGGTTTAATCATACTATTCACTCCTTTAGCACTCACCATATCCTTGTGCTAATTTGTATTATAGACTCTTATGTTAACTGAATATGAATTGTTTAGCGCTCTAGCGAATCAAGTGCTAAACATAGTTACAAAAAAGTGCCTACTTTACCAAATAAAAAAGATATTTTAAGATGTTGATGAAAGGAAGGATAAGAAATGATTAATAAAGAAAATTGGAAAGAAAATTATACACATATTTCAAATGAAGTTATTGATAATGAAAAGGTTTTAAGAGTTATTAAAAGTGGAAAAATTAATGAATATGATGAAAATACGTACGCTAAATTAGTTGATTCATCATTTCATAATGGAATTATTGAAGTAAAGATGCTTAGTCGTTTATTAAAAGAGGCACCAGATTTTGCGAGAGGATTTATTGGTATTGCATATCGTATTCATGAAGATGATACAAAATTTGAATCATTTTATGTAAGACCTACAAATGGTAGACAATGTGATGACCCGGTAAGGAAACAACATGGTTGTCAATATTTTTCTTATCCAACCTATACATTTGCCTATTTTAGAGAACGTGGCATTACAAAATATGAAAATCAAGTAGACATTGACTTAAATGAATGGATTAGTTTAAAAGCGGTGATTGAAGATGAAAAAGCAATTTTCTATTTAAATGATGATCTTCAACCATTATTAGTGGTAGATCAAATGATTCATGATAAATCAATGAGAGGAAATATTGGTTTCTTTGTAGATATTGGAACAGAAGCTTTCTTTAAAGATTTAAAAATTACTTATTTTGATTAAAAGATAATTTCTAGAGGTCTAACAGCGTTAGACTTCTTTTTTTATGGCTTTCATATTTTGTGATATTTAACCTTTTAAATGGTAGAGATGTTAAAATTATATTCAATATCTTTTTTTGATGAGATTAGGAAAATTATTGCATTTTTAAATGTAGAAGGTTTCCTTTTGACAAAATTTTAATTTGATATAATAAAGATAGAGGAAGGTGGAAATACCAATGAGAATGTATCTAATTATGAAAGATTTTATAAATTCAAATATATATCTCTCACTAGATTACTTTGTTCAAAAGTATGATGTTTCAAAAAGAACGATTCAAAATGACTTATCATACTTAATGCGTATTTCTCCTCGAAAAGGTTTTACATTTCATAACAAAAGAGGTTCTGGATATCTCTTAGAAATAACAAATGAAGAATTGTTTAAAGATTTTATGGAAAGCTTAAATGAAGGTATTTATTTTCAGGTTAAAGAAAGACCAGCACAAATTTTAGCTTATCTTGCTATTCAAACTGGATATATTTCTATGAATAACATTGCAGATACTTTTCAAGTATCTAAGACTGTTATAAAGCATGATATGAATGATGTTGAAAATCTAGCAAAGAGTTATCATTTTGAATTAGAAAGAAAAACACATTATGGTATTTTGTTACGTTATGAATTGACATCTTTTAAAAAGTACTTAGTTGAAGAATATTTAAATCAAAATGTTTTTATTCAAACGGCAGTAAATGATGTTATTGAAGAATTTAATGACATTGAACAAAAGTTAATTAGACAGTTGAATAAAGAAGGATTGAAAATCAACTATAATGAACTTTTAAATGTGATTGAGTATTTAAAAATTGTTATTTATATTGCACATAGACAAGATGAACAAAAAGAGGAATTTATTTTTGATAAAAATAATGAAATTCATCGAATTGTTGAATTCTTAGTTGGAATATTAGAAAAGAAATATGCTATAGGATTAAGTAAAAAAAGCATAGAAGAGATTTTAAAAGTTTTACAAAAAAATATAAAAAGAGAAATAGGTTCAATATCTTCTTTTACAAATTATTTAAAAGAAGACATTGAAGAATTTATAAAACAAATAGATGAAAAATATGATACGAAATTTCTTGAAGATGAAGACTTTAAGAAAATGTTGTTAACACATGTTTCATTGTTAATAGATAGATTACATAATAAAATTTCATATCAAAATCCATTAGCTAATGAGCTAAATATTACATACCCAATGATGTTTAATATCGCTCTTCAATTTTGTAGCATGTTACATGAAAAATACAACGTTGAAGTGACATTTGATGAAATTGGTTTTGTAGCGATGCATTTTGCATCACATATGGAAAAGGAAAAACAAGGTAAATTGTTATCTTATAATCGTATTGGAATTGTTTGTTCATCAGGTGGTGGAAGTGCTTATATGATCAAGATACAAATTGAATCATTATTTCCTCAAGCAGAGGTAAAAACATTTTCATTTTTACAACAAGATGAATTGAAAACATTTCAACCTGATTTAATTTTTACAATCATGCCTTTATCTCAAGAAATCAAGGCACCAATTATTTATATTAAAGAACTACTTGATGATAGAGATTTAGTTAAGATTAAACAAATTTTACAATGTGAAGAATATGATCCATATACTTTGATTCAAGATAATCCTATGTATTATTCATTTTTTTCTAAAGATTTTTTTAAATTTATAGAAGCAGATAGTTATGAAAATATTATTCGGATGATGGGACAAGAATTAGAGGAAAAAGGTTATGGTAAAAAAGGCTATACTGATTTGATTTTTGAACGTGAATCGTATGTAAGTACTATTTATACAAATGGAGTTTGTATACCCCATCCACTTGAAACAGATGCACTTAAAAATATGATTTCTGTAGCTATTTTAAAGAAACCATTTGTACAAAATGGCAAAGAAATAAAAATAGTTTTTATGATTTGTTTAAAGAAAGATCAAGTTGAAATGTATAAAGTAATAACTAAAAAGTTATATCGTTTAATGCAAAAGAGTAATTATGTTGAAATGTTAACGAAGGTTGATTCTTTTGAAGAAATGATGAATTTAATGAAAGAAATAGGAGGTGGAAATAATGAATAGTGAATTGCTAAAAGAATTGAGTAATGCTGATAGTGTAGCATCAGTAGAAGATGAAGTAAGATCGATTCTCTATCGAGAATTAGCAAAATATAGTGATGAAGTTTTTAGTGATCGTTTAGGAAGTATTATTTTTCATAAAAAAGGGACTTCACCAAATCCTTTAAAAATCATGTTTTGTGCTCATATAGATGAAGTAGGTTTTATGGTAAGACATATTTCTGATATTGGTTTTGTATATTTAGTAGCTTTAGGTTCAGTTTTAAATAAAAGCAAAGAAATGCAAATGGTTAGAATTACGACGCAAGATGGTAAAAAAGTGGAGGGCTTATTAAATGTGACTAAAGATAGCAACGGTAACGTTAAAGAAATGTACGTTGATATTGGAGTTGATAGTGCAGATGAAGTAAAAGCTTTAGGAATTGATGTTGGTGACATGGTTTGTTTTGCTAGTGAAGCAAGACAGATTCAAGATAAAGTGATTGCTGGCAAGGCAATGGACGATCGAACAGGATGCTATGTCATGATAGAAGCGATGAAAAGAATTCATGGAGATGTTGAAAATGATATTTATTTTGTAGGAACAAGTAGTGAAGAAGTTGGTGTAAGAGGTGGTAAAACAGCGACTCATCTTATTGATCCTGATATTGTTTTTGCACTTGATGTTGCGAATAATCCAGAACTTGTTAAAAACTATACGAATCATCGTTTAATTGGTAAAGGACCAATGATTGTTCATTATGACAAAACTCTTTCACCAAATAAAAAATTGATTAAATATGTTAAAGAATTAGCCAGTAAACATGGAATACCTTATCAAAGCGATATGTTCGGTGGAGGAGGAACAGATGCTGGAAATGCACACTTAGAAAAAGGTGGACGTTTGGCACTTGTTTTAGGAATACCACTTAGATATTGTCATGGATCTTATTCATTTGTTCATAGTGATGATTTAGAAAGTTTGACACAGTTAGTTAACTGCTTAATAGATCATTTGACATATCAAGATTATCAAAATTTTATTAATTTTATTGGAGGATAAACAAATGACAGAAACGGAACAAATTATTGTAGGATTAATTTCTTCAGCTGGACAAAGCAAATCTTTAGCTTTTGAAGCATTGAAGAAAGTAAAAACAGGTGAATATGATGAAGCAAGAAAGATATTAGAACAAGCTAAAGAAGCTGATTTACAAGCTCACACTGTTCAAACAAAGCTTATTCAAGCCGAAATGTCAGGCTCTGGAAATAAGCCAGAAGTTGGGTTATTAATGGTTCATGCACAAGACCATTATATGACTTCTCAATTAGCAAGAGATCTAATTGAAGAACTAATAAATGTATTTGAAGCAAAGGAGGGTAAATAATGAGAATTGTATTATGCTGTGCAGGTGGACTTTCTACAACAATGCTTATGAATAGTATGAAAGATACAGTACATAACAGTGCAAAATTAAATGATGCTGATTTTGATTTTATTGCTATTCCAATTGATATTCTACAATCTGAAGCAGACAATTGTGATGTTTTAGTTTTAGGGCCACAAGTTGCACATAAATTAGATGCAGTAAAACCTATCATCGAACCTCGTAAGATTCCTTATGTTATTGTTGATCAAGAAACATATGGAAAAATGGATGGGGCAACTGTCATGAAACAAGCGTTAATTGCGCGTAGAAAAGCAGATTTAAAAAAATAATTTTATGGGGAGGAAAAAAACGATGTACTCAAAATTTGAGAACTTTATGAAAAAGTATTTAGCACCGCTTGCTGATAAAATGGATAAAGAAGTTCATTTGAGCGCTGTTAAAAAAGCAATGGTTGCAATGACACCATTGTTAATTATCGGTAGTTTTTGTTTGATTCCAGAAGCAATTCCAAATATGATTGGAGAAAAACATGTAATTTCTCAATGGATCTTAGCAAATTTGGATATTATCTATATTCCTTATAATGTAGGTATGGCTTTAATGTCAGTTTATGTTACTGTAATTATTGCATATCAATTAGCTACCTCTTATAAGTTAGATATTCCAGGATGTGTAACAATGGGATTAGTCTCATTCTTAATGTTAGTTGTAGAATTCACAGAAGATGGTGGAATTTCTAAAACTTATTTAGGACCTAAAGGTTTATTCTGTGCAATGTTTGCAGGATTTATCGCTGTTGAATTATTCCGTTGGTGTAAAAAGAAAAACTTTACAATCAAGATGCCAGATACAGTACCTGATTTCGTATCTCGTTCTTTTGAAATGATTCCTATTTCAGTAATCATTATTGGGTTCTTCTTAATTGTACGTATTGTTTGTGTCAATGTATTAAATACAATGCCACCATTAATCTTTACAGCAATCTTTGCACCATTAGTAGGATCTATGGATAATCCAATTGCTTATACTTTCTTAAAAATGTTACAAGCTCTAATATTCTTCTTTGGTATTCATCCATCAGTATTAAGCCCAATTACAAGCCCGATTTCGACTCAATTCTTAGCAGAAAATATTGCTGCTGTTCAAGCTGGTCATGTAGCAACTCACTTCTATGCTCCTGGACCTGAATCAGCATTTGGTAACTTTACAGGTAGTGGTGTTACTATTGGTTGTGTATTCTGGTGCTTAATGAGTAAGAATAAAGCTTTAAAACAAGTTGGTAGATTATCATTTATTCCAGCATTATTTGGAATTAATGAACCAATTCTATTTGGTGCGCCAATCGTATTAAATCCAATGTTCTTTATTCCATTTGTTATTTGTGGTGGTATTATTGGTTCATTAGGTGGATGGGCGATGTATTTAGGTATTATGAAATGTTCAACCTTTACACCACCATATGTAGGTGTATTCCTAGAAGGATTCTTAACGAATATGGATCCTATGTCTATAGTTGTTAATGCAGTACAATTAATACTATCTATTTTAATATGGTATCCATTTGTTAAATCATATGAAAAGACTTATGGTAATAAAGAAGAAGAAACTAATGCTATCAGTGCAGAAGATGCAGCTATCTTAGACGATTTAGACTTAGACTTCTAATTAATAGGCAAGTTTCGACTTGCCTTTATTTGTAGGAGGATTAAAAATGGCAAAAAGAATAAATAAAATACAAGAATTTTTAGATGAAAAAGATATAGATGCTTTATTAATTAAAAGTAAAACAGTAAAAAAATGGATGAATACTATGACTGGTAGTGGTTGTCAAGTATTGATTACAAAAGAACATGGCTATTTAATTGTAGATGGGCGTTATATTACAGAAGCCAAAGAAAAAGAACATGATTTAGAAATTATATTACATAATCCACATTTAACGGGACGTAATTATTTAGGGACAGTAGAAGAAATATTAAAAAAAGAAAATTGTAAAACGCTAGGTGTAGAAGCGTATCAAGTATTAGTTAAGGAATATCATGAAATAGAAAAATTAGGGATAGAAGTTCTTTTATTGGATCAAGAAATTGCTCATCTTCGTATTGTTAAAGAAGATGAAGAAATTGAAGCTATGAAAAAATCAATTGCAATTACTGATGAAATCTATCAAAAAGTAATTGAGCACATTCATGTAGGAATGAGTGAATATGAAATTAGCGCTTTAGTACAATATTATTCAATTGCATCTGGTGCACAACAAATGTCTTTTGATACAATAGTAGCAACAGGTGAAAGAACAGCCTTACCACATGGTCGTCCAACTTCAAGAAAAGTAAAAGCTCATGAACCTATTATGATTGATTTTGGTATTCAATATCAAAATTATCAATCAGATATGACACGTATGTGTTTTATTGGAGAACCTGATCCAAAAATCAAAGAAATCTATGATGTTGTTTTAAAGGCACAACTCGCTGGTCTTGGTGCTATTAAAGCAGGAGCTAAGGGAAAAGATGTTGATAAAGCAGCTAGAGATGTGATTGAGGCTGCAGGTTATGGTGAATATTTTAATCATGGTTTAGGACATGGATTAGGAATTGGTGAAGATGGTGAAGGACCAACTTTAAATTCAAAGAGTGAAACAGTTTTACAAGAACATATGATGATGTCTTGTGAACCAGGTGTTTATGTTCCTGGTGTTGGTGGTGTTCGTATTGAAGATGATGTTGTTATTATTGATGGTGTAGGTGTACCATTAAATAAAACAACAAAGGATTATATTATTTTGGAGGATAAATAAATGAAGTATGATTTTAATGAGGTTCATAATCGTTTAGGTACTTATTGTACACAATGGGATTATATACAAGATCGTTTTAATAAAAAGGATTTAATACCATTTTCAATATCTGATACAGATTTTATTATTCCTAAACCTATTACTGAAAAAATATTTGAAGTGGCATATCATCAAATTTATGGATATACAAGATGGAATCATCATGATTTTAAATCATCTATTACAGGATATTTTGAAAGAAGACATCATACACATATTGAAGAAGATTGGATCTTATATAGTCCTACTGTGATGTATTCAGTTTCCTTATTGATTCGTTTATTAAGTCAACCTCATGATAAAGTATTAACATTTGAACCTATGTATGATTCATTTTATACAGTTATCCAAGATAATGATAGACAATTAGTTGCTCATCGTTTAATATCAAAAGATGGGACATTTGAAATAGATTTCGATCTTTTTGAAAAACAAGTACAAGAATGTCAATTATTATTACTTTGTTCTCCACATAATCCAACAGGAAGAATTTGGACAAAAGAAGAAATGGATCAAATAATAAAGATATGTAAAAAATATCAAGTAAAAATTATTTCTGATGAAATTCATATGGATATTCAATTAAGAGATAGAAAACATATCCCTTTATTATCTTATATTCATGAATATGATGAACTTTATACAGCAGCTTCATCTAGTAAAACATTTAATACACCAGGATTAATTGGTTCATATTTGATGATACCAAATGAAGAAGTTAGAGAAAAATTCTTGATGCATACAAGAAGAAAAGATTTCTTAAATTCTGTAAGTATTTTTGGTATGTATGCGACAATGATAGGTTATACACAATGCGATGATTATATTGATCAACTTAATGATTATATTAAAGAAAATATGAAAATTGTAGAAGAATTTATAAAAGAAGAGTTGCCTGATTTTAAATTTAAAACACCAGATGGAACTTATTTAGCTTGGATTGATGCAAGAGATGTTCCATATACTGCTGAAGAAATACAAGATGCTTTAGTGAATGTTGGTGGAATTGGGATTATGAAAGGTGAAATTTATGGTGGCCCAAAATATTTAAGAATGAATATAGGGTGTCCACAATCTAAATTAAAAGAAGGATTGCGAAGATTTAAAATAGCAATGGATGCATTATATTCAAAATAGGAGGTATTTATTATGCATTATTTATTAATTAAAATTCAATTACTGTGGGCTAAACATACAAAATGGCTAGATAGAAATCCTGTAAAAGTTCCAGTAAGTAAACGTGTTATAGCTTATGCTATTGATTGGGCAGTTGGCGGTATTATTAGTGGTTTTCCTGCTGTTTTATTCTATGGGGGAGTTACTGGTAGATCAGATATGTTTAGTGATCTTTATGTTTTTCCTAGCTTAGGTTTTCCAACGTATTGGTCCTATCTTGCAGGTATATTATGTATTGTTGTGGCTTTTGTTTATTATATTTATATTCCTTATAAGAAATATCCAGGACAAACACTCGCAAAACATTGGTTAAAAATAAAGATTGTAAATAATGATGATTATAGTGATGTGAGTTTAAAAACTTTGATTATTAGACAAGGGGTTGGATTATTCTTATTAGAAGGTTCGGCTATTGTTGTTACTAATTATTTAAGACAAATGCTTACACTAGCAACAGGTTTCTATTTTGACTATTATTTAAAAATGATTGGTATGGTTATTACAATGATTTCAGGAGTTTTTGTTCTAGGATCAGCTTCTCAAAGAAGTATCCATGATTATCTTGCTAAGACAAGAGTTGTGGGTGAAGATGAAAAACCAGCAAAAATAAAAGAAAAAAAGAATAAAAAAAATAAAAAGAAAAAATAATGCATAATAGTAAAATATAAAGAACAATGTCTTATCATTACATTGTTCTTTTTTTTACAATTTGAATGAAAAAAGAATTGATAACTTCAGTCAGTTGAGCACATGAAATGTGCGAAATAGAAAACCACCTGCTATGCGGGTGGTGCAATAATAAATAGTGGCTAAAAAAGCAAATTCTTTAGCACATCGTCTCCACACCAAAGTATAGACGAAAAGTGATATATAATCAACGAAGGAAAGATATAGGAGAAATATTGAGAACACTCTGCCGATATAAAGGGGTGGAGATAATAGAAGGGCATTTGATGAGTGATCATGTACATATGTTAGTAATGATACCACCAAAGTTAAGTGTGTCATCATTCATGGGATACTTGAAAGGGAAATTCGCATTGATGATTTTTGATAGACATGCAAACTTGAAATATAAGTATGGAAATAGACATTTTTGGGCAGAAGGGTATTATGTGAGTACAGTAGGATTAAATGATCAAACCGTCGCAAAATATATAAGAGAACAAGAGCAACATGATATTGCAATGGATAAATTAAGTGTGAAAGAATATAAGGATCCGTTTGAAGAAAAAGGAATTCGAGAAGAAAATAGAAACCGCAGAAAAAAAGCAAAATAAAAATTCCCTTTGAGGGAAAGCGAGAGTCAAAAGCGATAGCTTGAACGAAGTGAAAGCAGCGCCTTTAGACGCGAGCAAGTAACAAAGGCTTATAGCCGCAGTGAAAACCACGCCGTTTAGACGTGGTTTTTATTTAAAGATTTTTTCCATATCAAAAGGAAGTAAACATTCAATTTTTATTGTTTGATAAGTTAATGGATGAATAAACTCTAAACAATAAGCATGTAAAGCCATTCTTTTAATCATAGAAGAAGTTTTTCCATAAAGAGTATCTCCTATAATAGGATGATGTAAATGATTCAAATGAACTCTTATTTGATGTTTTCGACCAGTTTCAATTTGACATTTTACAAGTGTATAATTTCCTTTTGTTTTAATTTCTTTAAAATGTGTTAAAGCATCTTTACCTGTTTTAGAAATACACATTTTATTTTTACTATGACGGTCTTGACCGATAGGTAAATCAATAGTTATTTCTCTTTTAGGTAAATGTCCTTGAATGATGGCAAGATAGGTTTTCTTGATTTCTTTAGAAGCAATTAAAGCATCAAAGTAAGGTTGTAAAAGAGCACATTTACAAAACATCACCAAACCGGTCGTATCTCTATCTAAACGATGAAGATAACGAATCGGTAAATCTTGATAGCTTTGTTGGTAATAATAACTCACATAATTACAAAGAGTATTTTTTTTACTTTTATCATCAGGATGAATAATGAGGTTACTTGGTTTATTGACGACACAAAGCAAGTCATCTTCATAGATGATTTCTAAGGAGCTTTCTTCTTCGATAAAATCTCTGCCTTGTTCATAGGCTTTAATTGAAAGAATATCTTTATCTTTTAAAATGGTTTGATAATCAACATAAGTATTATTTAAAGTATAGTCTTTATTTTGACGAAGTAAGTGAATTGTTTTTTTAGAAAGATGCAGATAATGAAAGAATTCAAGAAGTGTCATTCCTTGAATTCTTTCATCGATTTCTATTACTAAATGATTCTTTTCTTTATGATAATGCATACACTGTTACTTTGATATCAATTGTGATATCTAAACCTTGTAAAGTATCTAAAACGCCACGTTTTTCTTTTTTAATATGATAATAGTGTGGTGTCATCATTAAAAGATTTAAAGCATCTTCACGATTAGAAATATGAACTTTTTCTTTAAAGTCATAACTTTTCACTTGATTAAAATCTAAACGAATATACTTATCACTCTTTACTTTGATTTCATCATAAATCAATTCTTTAATTTCAATTAAATGTTGATTATTAGCAGTAACATGAACAATATAACCATCTTCTTTTAATGCTCTTTTTAACTCATCTTGATTTACTACTGTAAATAAAGCACAGATAAAATCTAAACTATGATCTAAGATAGGAATATTTTTAGAATTTCCTACAAGCCAAGTAACATCTTTACGATAACGTGTCGCCATATCAATAGCAATCTTGGAAATATCTAAACCATAGATATCACTGTTTTCAAAATGTTTCTTTAAACCTTGAGTATAATATCCTTCTCCACATCCTAAATCTAAAATACTTAAATCATCTTGATGTTTGAATTCATCAATACACGTAATCACTTGATTTAAGATAGGATCATAATAACCTTTATTTAAATATGCTTTTCTCGCCACAAGAGATTCTTTACTATCTCCTGGATTATTGGTAGCTTTATCGGGATTTAATAATAAATTGATATATCCTCTTTTAGAAATGTCATAACAATGATTGTTTTCACATTTAAGTGTTTTGTTTTCTAAATGAAGTTGTTGATGACATTTGGGACAAGCTAATAATTTCATAGTATCACCTCGAATGTATTATAACAAAAGACAATCTAAAAATTAACTGAATTTATGATGAATTTGTGATACTATTAAGGGCAAGGGAGGAATGCTTGATGTTTTTTAGAAAGAAACAAAAAGTAGACTTAGATGCTAAGTTTAAAGAAGTATATCATGAAGTAAATAAAATTACAGCTGATGCCGGAAATGAATTAGATGTGACCATCAAATATTCACAATTGAAATTGGCTTGTCGTAAGTATGATGAATTGATTGATTTAATTCATCAAGGAGCTAATTTTGAAGAAAAACATTTTCTTTCTTTAAAAGAAAGTGTAGAAGAAGAAACAAAGAGAGTAGAAGGTTTATTAGATGAAGATTAAAGCATATAAGAAGGATTTTGATTATACCTATACTTTAGGAGTTTTTGAAACGATTGAGTTATTAAAGAATCGTCCTGATCTTGTTTTAAGAGTATATATAAAAAGTAATTCTTATAAGAATAAAGGAATTCCTATTATTGATGAAATTTGTAGAGAAAAACATATTGAATTGATTGAAAGTGATAATACAATTCAAAAATTATCAAAAAAAGATAATTGTTTTGCGATAGCAATCATTAAAAAATATGAAATGACTTTACAAGAAGGAAATCATGTTGTTTTAGTTAATCCTGGAGATATGGGAAATATGGGGACAATTATGAGAACGATGTTAGGGTTCAATTATTATAATCTAGCAATAATTCGACCAGGTGTCGATGTTTTTGATCCTCGTGTTTTAAGAGCTTCGATGGGAGCAATGTTTCATTTGAATATTGAGTATTTTGATAGTTTTGAAGATTATTTAAAAAGATTTCCAAGTCATGATATTTATACATTGATGTTAAAAGGAGCAACCAATATTCATAAGGTTGAATCCAAAGAAGGTTATCATTCACTTGTTTTTGGTAATGAAAGTAGTGGTTTACCTGATGAATATCTAGATTATGGGAAATCTATTTTTATTCCTCATAGTCATCATATAGATTCATTGAATCTTTCCATGGCTTTAGGAATGACGTTGATGCATTTTTCAAAAGATGAATTTAAAGATAAAGAAGTATTATAGGAGGGAAAGTATGTTTGATTTTGATGAAGTTGTAGATAGAAAAGGTACAAATTGTGCTAAATGGGATACCATTGAAGCCAATAATAAACCTAAAGATGTGTTACCTATGTGGGTTGCAGATATGGATTTTAAATCACCAAAGGAAATTGAAAATGCATTAGTTAAAAGAATTAAACAAGGCGTTTATGGGTATTCATTTGCGCCAGATGAGTATTTTGATGCGGTTATTTCTTGGATGAAAAGAAGACATGATTTTAATGTCGATAAAGAATGGATCATCCCAACACCAGGTGTGGTAACAGCTATTAAATTATGTGTAAATGCTTATACAAAGGAAAATGATGCCATCATTATTAATAAACCTGTATATTATCCATTTGATTTTTCAATTGAATTAAATCATCGTAAAATCATTGAAAATGAAATGGTTTATAAAGATGGTTCTTATGAAATGGATTATGATGCTTTTGAAAAAGCAATCGTAGAAAATGATGTTAAAATGTTTATTTTATGTAATCCATATAACCCAATTGGAAAAGTATGGAAAGAAGATGAATTAAAACAAATTGGTGAAATTTGTAAGAAACATCATGTTTTAGTTATTGTTGATGAAATTCATGAAGATTTTGTTTATGGAGAGCATGTACATATTCCTTTCTATAATGTAGATGAAAGTTATAAAGAATTCTCTGTTATTTTAACTGCACCATCAAAAACATTTAATTTAGCAGGGTTACAAACATCAAATATTATTATTGCAGATGAAAAATTAAGAAAAGCTTATCAAGAAACAATGAATCGTTATGGGGTTAATGAACCAAACTTTTTAGGTATTATTGCTTGTATGACTGCCTATAATGAATGTGAATTATGGGTAGATGAAATGTTGGAATATGTTTATGACAACTTTACTTATTTTGATGAATTCTTAAAAGAAAACTTACCTCATATTCATTTAGTAAAACCTGAAGGACTTTATTTATGTTGGGTTGATTTTAGAGAATGTGGTTTAAATAAAGATGAACTTGAAAAGACAATGTTAGAAAAAGCCGGTTTATGGTTAGATGAAGGATATATCTTTGGAACAGGTGGAGAAGGTTTTGAAAGATTTAATCTTGCAATTCCAAGAAGTGTTTTAGAAGATGCTTGTCAAAGATTATTAAAAGCTTTTGGAAAATAAGGTTTTTATGATAAAAACTATGGAAATTCTATATAAAAGATAGTATTATATAACCGAAAAAAAGAAAAGGAGATTTGTTATGGGATTAGTATCAGCAACAGAAATGTTAAAGAAAGCTAAAGAAGGACATTATGCAGTAGGTCAATTCAATATCAATAACTTAGAATGGACTAAATCAGTATTATTAACTGCAGAAGAATTAAAAGCACCAGTAATCTTAGGTGTTTCAGAAGGTGCTGCTAAATATATGACTGGATATACAACAGTTGCAGCAATGGTTAAAGCAATGGTAGAAGCATTAAATATCACTGTACCAGTAGCTTTACACTTAGATCATGGTTCATACGAAGGAGCTAAAGCTGCTTTAGATGCAGGTTTCTCTTCAATCATGTTTGATGGTTCTCATTATGGAATCGAAGAAAACATCGAAAAAACAAAAGAAATCGTTGAATTATGTCATTCAAAAGGTGTTTCAGTAGAAGCAGAAGTTGGATCAATCGGTGGAGAAGAAGATGGTGTCATCGGTAAAGGTGAAGTAGCAGATCCAAAAGAATGTAAATCAATCGCAGACTTAGGAGTAGATTTCTTAGCTGCAGGTATCGGAAATATCCATGGTAAATACCCAGCAAACTGGGAAGGATTAGACTTTGATGCATTAGATGCAATCCAAGCTGAAACTGGAAAATTACCATTAGTATTACATGGTGGTTCAGGAATTCCTGATGAAATGATCAAAAAAGCAATCACTTTAGGAGTATCTAAAGTAAATGTAAACACTGAATGTCAATTATATTTCCAAGAAGCTACACGTAAATACATTGAAGCTGGAAAAGATTTAGAAGGAAAAGGATATGATCCTCGTAAATTATTAGCACCAGGTGCAGAAGCTATTAAACAATGTGTTAAAGATAGAATGGAAGTATTCGGTTGCATCGGTAAAGCTTAATCAATTAAAAAGCCTTCGGGCTTTTTTTTGTTTATGTGAAATCTCTTTATTAAGTTGTTTTTTTAATGAATTTATAATATAGTATTAGGGAATATAGATAGAAGAAAAGGGGTAAAGTCATGAGTGAAATTATTGCGATTGAAGGCGGACATAAATTAAATGGTACAGTAGAAATCTCGGGTGCAAAAAATGCCACTGTAGCACTTATTCCAGCAATTATTTTAGCGGATAGTCCTGTAACGATTTATGGTGTACCAGAAATCAGTGATGTGGACGCTTTAGCAGTTTTATTAGAAGAACTTAATTGTACAGTATTAAGAAGTCATGATAGTTTAATTGTTGATCCCTCTCGTATGGAAAATGTTCCATTAGTATCTGATGCTGTGGATAAATTAAGAGCATCATATTATTTAATGGGAGCATTACTTGGAAAATGTAAAAAAGTTGTGATGAAAGCACCAGGAGGATGCTTTTTAGGACCACGTCCGATAGATTTACATATTAAAGGATTTGAAGCATTGGGTGCCAAAGTAGAATTTGTTGATGGTGCGCATGTAATTACAGCAGATCGTTTAGTAGGTGCAAAAATATATTTAGATTTTGCTTCGGTTGGAGCAACAATCAATATCTTATTAGCGGCAGTAAAAGCTGAAGGAAAAACAGTCATTGAAAATGCAGCAAAAGAACCAGAAATCATTGATGTAGTAAACTTACTTACAAAAATGGGAGCTAAAATTAGAGGTGCTGGTACCGATACGATTACGATTGAAGGAGTAGAACATCTAAAAGGATGTACTCATGAAATCATTCCAGATCGTATTGAAGCAGGGACATTCTTAATTATGGCAGCAGCTGCAGGAGAAAGAGTTATTATTCAAAATATCATTCCACAACATTTGGAATCACTTATTTCAAAATTGAAAGAAATGGGAGTGAAGATGGAAAATGTTGGAGATAGTATTATTGTTTATGGTGATAACAAGAACTTTAATGCAGTCGATGTCAGAACACAGGTATATCCAGGTTTTGCGACAGATCTACAACAGCCATTAACAGCACTGCTTACACAAGCAAACGGACAATCACAAGTAATAGAAACAATTTATCCAGAGAGATTTAGACATTGTGAACAACTTAATAAAATGGGCGCAAATATTGAATTAGATGAATCAATGTGTTTTATTAATGGAAAAACACCATTAAAAGGGGCAAAAGTAGAAGCTACTGATTTAAGATGTGGGGCAGCTTTATTAATTGCCGGATTAATTGCGGATGGTATTACTGAAATTAGTAATGTTTATCATATTGATCGTGGTTATGCAAATATTGATCAAAAATTAATTACTTTAGGTGCGGTTATTAGAAGAATTAAAGTTGATGATTAAAATTATAAAAAAGTGCTTGAAAACAACATAATTTAATGTTAATATATCATAGCAACTTACTTTGTAGTGAGAAATCTACAAGGCGGAAGGAGAAATAACAATGAAAAAAGGAATTCATCCAAATTACAAAAAAGTAAAAGTAGTTTGTACATCATGTGGAGCAGAATTTGAAAGTGGTTCAGTATTAGATGAAGTACGTGTTGATACTTGTTCTAACTGTCATCCATTCTATACTGGAAAACAAAGATTTGCTAGTGCTGATGGACGTGTTGAAAAATTCAACAAAAAATACGGACTTAAATAAGAAAATGAGTACTTGGTACTCATTTTTGTTTTGGAGGAAAAAATGGAATATCATGTCTTAGCAAGTGGTTCTAAAGGAAACAGTATTTTCATTTATGATCAAGGAAACGGACTTTTAATTGATTGTGGAATTAGTAAAAGACAACTTTATACAAAATTAAATCAATTAAGATTTCATGAAAGTGATATTCATCATGTTTTATTAACCCATGATCATATTGACCATAATAAAAATATTGGTATCTTTGATCAAAGTATTGTTTATTGTGGAAAAGGATGCATCCCTGGTATAGATGAAAGTCATGAATTAGAAAATTATCAAAATATACAATTAGGTCATTATATTATTACACCATTACCTTTATCTCATGATGCAACATCACCCTTAGGATTTGTAATCAAAGGAAAAGATGAAACAATTCTCTATATGACAGATACAGGTTATGTTTCACAAAAGAATATGGAATATATAAAAAATTTAGATTACTATATTTTTGAAAGTAATCATGATATTGAAATGTTGATGAATACAAGAAGACCTTTATTCTTAAAAAATCGTATTTTTGGAGATAAGGGCCATCTTAATAATGAATATAGTGCACATGTTATGGCGCAGGTGATTGGTGAAAATACAAAAGAAATTTGTTTGGCTCATTTATCACAAGAAGCGAATACAAAGGAAATGGCATTAGATACATATCAAAGAGTTTTTGATGAAGAACATATATATTTTAATAATATAAAGATCGCAGATCAAAAAGAAATTGTTTCTGGAGGACATTATGAAAATTAGGATCTTAAAAATTGGTAAGCTTAAAGAAAAATATCTTGTTAATGGAATCAATGAATATGTCAAAAGATTGAATGCTTACTGTAAAGTGGAAATGGTCGAAGTACCAGATGAACCAATTCCTGATAATGCAAGTGAAAATGTAGAAAATATCATCAAAGATAAAGAAGCAGATAAAATTGTTGCTAAAATTAAAGATGATGAATATGTTATCGTTTTAGATCTACATGGAAAAGAAATTGATAGTGTGGCTTTTTCTAAGCACATTGAAGAATGTATGATTAGAGGAAAGAGTACGATTACTTTTGTGATTGGGGGTTCTTTAGGTTTAGGAAAATCTTTATTACAAAGAGCAAATTATCGTTTATGTTTCTCTAAAATGACTTTTCCACATCAATTAATGAAGCTAATCTTAGTTGAACAAGTCTATCGAGCATATAAAATCATGCGGAGAGAAACTTATCATAAGTGATGTTAACGTTCAGCAAAAATGTCACCAAAAATGAAGAAGGGTTCTATTAGTGTGAACCCTTTGTTTTTTTGTCCATTTCTTGAATGAGATTATTTAAATCTTTATGATCATTTATTAGTACCTGTTTGTTTTTATGTTTTGTACCTATCAATGTACAATCATAAATAATCCCAATATATTTCATTCTTACTTTATTTTCTAGCACAAAATATAAAATTGTAACTTCTGTTGAAGTTCTTATTTTTACTACTTATCCATTTTTATCATATGGGACATAATAATATCCGTTATAGGAAAACATATTGCCTTCTGCTATTTTTCTGGTATTTGAAACAGTGAACACTAGATTCAAATTGTAATTTTCTGTTAGCTCTACAAATTCATAAACAGGATCAACTGGAAGATGTGCAAATTTTTCATTCAGATATTTTATGTAAAAGTATTGAACCATATATTTAATTGATCGTAGTCTTTTATTTTGAACCTTATAATGTCATTGGGCAATCTTCTTTGAACTGTACCATTGTATCGTTCTATCAATCCTTTGGTTTGAGATGTATTTGCGAAAATCATTTCAATGCAAAGTTTATCCATCATAACACCAAATGATGTTATATTACCTTCAGGACTTTTGAAGATAGTATGTTTGTCTGAATAAATAGCTAAGGGAATTCCTTTTTTTCTTGATAAGAAGTTCCATCATCTTACAATATCCATACATGCATTCGTTTTTGGTAAACCAGCCAGCAAGGATATCATTAGTTGTATCGTCAACAGCCATATGGAGAGTAAAACGTTGATCGTTGCCAAACCAGTCAAAAGGAGTTCCATCGATTTGAACAAGCATACCAGCTCTAGGACTTTTTTCTCTCAGTAAATGTAAAGGAGAGTCTCTTTTATGACTCCTATGTTTAACGGGAGAAGACCATTTATATTCTTTATAGAGTCTTTGAAAGAACGAGATACTTCTAGGTTTAACATCAAAGTATTCGAAGATCACATGCAAGCACACTATTTAATTCGTGCAATGAGCAAATATCTGGAAAAAATGGACAAATATGTACGCCAACGATTGAGGATGTGCATGATTCATAAACATCCAACAGTAAAGAAAGTATATGGAATGTGTTATAAATGGAACATTGAATTCTTTGTGCGCATCGGTT